>Ga0136620_10000003_pt1 | contig 81019 bp, 87 predicted proteins | sample AntDrymUQ4162106_2_FD_104806 | JGI IMG/M metagenome (GOLD analysis project Ga0136620, IMG submission 104806) | Polar desert sand microbial communities from Dry Valleys, Antarctica - metaG UQ416 (21.06) | ecosystem: Environmental > Terrestrial > Soil > Desert | place: Antarctica: Dry Valley... | reverse complement strand
CCTGACGCGCCCGAAGAGGGGGCCTCTCTCCCTGGAGCGAGGCGCGGTCTGTGGCTTCCGATTCGGGCCGGAGGTCAGTCTGTCGTCGAGCCCAGCCGCTCGGCCGGCAGCCTCCATCGCACGTGGGCCGGTGCAGCTAGCCCGGGATTCATGAGCTCGTCAGGAACTGCGGTCCCGGCTTCTATCTCCAGCGGCAGCACACCGGCCCAAACATCAAGATCATGATCCTCATCCTCATCGACGGGGGGCCCGCTCCGGACCTTCACCGATGCCTCTTCGAGGGACAAAGCGACTACGAGGGTCTTTGAGAACTCCCGGAGGTTCGGTCGGCGCGCCGCCTCCCACCTCCCAGGGCAGACATGCTCGACGATGGCCCGTAGCGCCTGCAACTTCTCCTCGGCATCGGTTACCTCTCTCGCTCGTCCCAGAACCATCACCGACCGATAGTTCATCGAATGGTGGAACGCAGAACGAGCCAAAACCAATCCGTCGAGGATGGTGATGGTCAGGCACACCTCGGCCCCCGTGCTTCGTCGCAACGCACGGCTGGCGGGAGAGCCGTGGAAGTAGACAGTGTCACCCCGTCGCCCGTGAATCGTTGGGACAACGAACGGGGTGCCTCCGTCGATGAAGCCGAGATGGCAGATAAGGGCCTCGTCGATGACGGCGTCGATCAGGGCGGGGTCATGGGAACCGCGCTCTGCGACGCGCTTCACTGTGGTTCGGGGTGTGACCTCGCCTCTTGCCATCGTCCTCCTTCATCGGCCTATGGTTGTTATAGTACAAAGTAATGAATGTATTAGAACCATATCATGGTGCCTCCCGAACCTCGGCCGGTATCGCCGCGTTCATCGAAGCGGCGGTCAGGGACGGGAGGATTCTGAGCGACGATCTGTTGCCGCCCGTACGGGCTCTGGCCGAGACTTTGCAGGTCAGCCCGGGGACCGTGGCAGCCGCCTACCGACGGCTCAAGCTGCGGGGGGTGGTGGCGACGGACGGCAGACGCGGCACACGAGTGAACGCCACTCCTTCGTTGGCCCACCCCTACGCCCCGCCGGTCCCACTCGGCGTGCGAGACCTTTCGTCCGGCAACCCGGACCCTGCGTTGCTTCCCTCCATCGCAGCTGCACTAAGAGCAACGCCGGAGGAGCCGATCCTCTACGGACACGACGTGCACGACGCGCAGCTGATCCAACTCGCACGGGAAGGCTTCGATGCCGACGGCATCGGAAGTGATTCTGTGGCGGTTGTGGGGGGGGCGCTGGACGGTCTCGAGCGCGTATTGCGCGTTCACTTGGCCCCCGGCGATCGGGTCGGCATCGAGGATCCGGGTTGGCGCTCGGTGTATCACCTGCTTGCATCCCTCAATCTCGTCCCAGTGCCCGTTCCCATTGACGACGACGGCCCGCTCCCGGACGCTCTTCAGCGAGCATTGGAAAGTGGTTTGGACGCTTTGATCGTGACCCCACGCGCTCAGAACCCCACCGGAGCGGCGCTCGAGCGAGAGCGGGCGGGCGAGCTCGTCCGGATGGTGTCGGTTTATCCCGACCTGCTGCTGGTCGAAGACGACCATGCCGGCCCTGTCTCCGGCGGTTCTTACGAATCCATAGTGGGAGAGCACCGCGAGAAATGGGCCGTCATTCGCTCCGTGTCGAAATCTTTCGGACCGGATCTACGCGTCGCCGTGATGGCGGGGGATGCGGCGACGATCGCTCGGGTAGAGGTTCACCGGCTGCTGGGGCCCGGTTGGGTCAGCCATATCCTTCAGCGAGCAGTCGCCCATATATGGAGCGACCCCGCCACGCCCTCGCTTCTCGAAGGGGCGGTCGAAAGCTACCGGATTCGCCGCAAGGCCTTAATCGATGCGCTGGCTCGGCGCTCGATTCGGGCAAGAGGTAAGACCGGTTTGAACGTCTGGATCGAAGTGCGTGAAGAGGCGGCGGTGGTCGCCGGCCTGCTCGCACGCAACTGGGCAGTCGCTCCGGGTCACGAGTTCCGAATGGGAACGCCCCCTGCCATCCGCGTGACCATCTCGACGCTCGACACCAGCGAGGCGGAGGCTTTTGCTCACGATCTCGACTCGGTGTCGATCCTGCGAGCGCGCGCGCCGGTCGCATGATGCCGACCAAATTAAAATGGGGGACAGATCTGACCGGGGCCCGCTAGAGCCGGCACAAAGAGGTTCTTGAAGAGACAAAAAGGAGGAGCATGCCCAAATCGCGACTCGAGGCTTTCAGCGACGGCGTTATAGCCATCTTGATTACCATCATGGTCTTGGAGTTGACAGTCCCACACGGAGAGGACCTGGCGGCGCTGCGTCCTCTGGAGGGAATTTTTCTGGCATACGTCCTCAGCTTTGTCAATCTGGGCATCTACTGGAACAATCATCACCACATGCTCTCCGCGGTGGATAGGGTTAACGGCAAGATTCTCTGGGCGAACCTGCACCTGTTGTTTTGGCTGTCGCTGTTCCCGTTCATAACGGGTTGGATGGGCGAGAGCCACTTTGCGCCGCTTCCAACCTCTGCATACGGTGTCATAGCCTTGGCTGCGGCCATCGCTTACTACATACTTCAGACGGTGATCGTCGCCCAGCAAGGCTCGGACTCGAGGCTCGCAGCGGCGTTGGGGAATGATCTCAAGGGAAAGGTCTCACCGATTCTGTATCTGGTGGCTATCCCATTGGCTTTCGTTGAAAGGTGGATTGCCGTGGTCCTCTACGTCGCGGTGGCGTTGCTGTGGTTGGTTCCCGACCGGCGAATCGAGTCGGCGCCCGTTCGTTGAGGACCTACCAGGTTTAGCTCAGGGCTCACGTTTCTGGGGATCAACCCTCCACGACGATCTCGCCCTTCATGCCCTGGTTTTCGTGGGGGACGCAGAAGTACTCATAGACACCCGGCTTGGTGAGCGTTACTTCGAAGGCGTCACCCTTCTGGACGAGTCCTCCGGATACGTTGTCCCGCGCCATCTCTTCAGTGGAGAAGCCGCCGGTCGAGAAGTAGCGTGCCCCGGCGGGGATGCGCCCCTCGTAGGCGGTTACGGAGTGCGGCTCCTCGCTGGTGTTGGAGAAGGTGACGGTGTCGCCTTCCTTAATGGTGACGGTCGCAGGCTCATAGCGCCGAGCGGTCGTCATTGCGACGACGTTGCCGCTGGAGGTAGAGCAAGCAGCTCCGGCGATGCCCAACGCAAGACAACAGACGGCGTAGCCAAGAAGTCTCAACCGACTAAGCCGCAAAGAGCCCGGTGACGTACATGATCATGAATCCGGCGATGAAGCCGGCCGGCCCCAGCTTGCTGGTGAGGCCTTTATCCTTCGACATGGCACGGCCAATCTGCCACAACACCTGGGCGATGGCACCGGCGGCAATCCCGAAAGCGAGCGCCGCCCAGGCCGGCGAATAAGCGAATCCACCCAGCCAGGCCCCGAGAATCGCGGGGACACCTGCAATGGCTCCCAGAGCGGCGAAGTGCCACAGGGAAGGGCGTTGATCGTCGGCACGTCCCAGGGGGGCGACGATTGCAAGGCCTTCGGTCGTGTTGTGCAACGCGAACCCAAGTATCAGGAAGGTGCCCAGCGCCGTCTCACCCGTCGCCAGGGCAGCGCCGACTGCCAGTCCTTCGCCCATGTTGTGCAATCCGATTCCGCCGGCTATGAGGTAGGCGAGCGTCAGACCGCCGAATGTCATTGAGCCGGGCTGCGCTCCGTGCCGGCGATCGTTCAGCTTGACTTCCAACGCCATGAGGCCCAACACGGCGCCCAGGGAACCCAAAGCGAAGAGGCTCAGGCCATTCAGCGTCGCCGGCGTCGCCGCGGACAGCTCCAAGCCTTCCGCCACCGTGTCTATCAGCAGGAACACGAGCAGGCCGAGAGTAAGAGCAAGAAAGAAGTTGAGCCACCGCTTGTCCGCTCGCCTCAATGAGGGGAACCACATCAATCCGATGGCAACTGGAATGACCCCGATGTAAAGGCCCAGGAGTGCATAGATTCCCAGAGTCGATGCGTCTGGTTCCGGGGTCAAAGCGGCGACTTCGATCTCATGCTCGATCGTGACGCCGGTGGACGTGATCAAAGCGATGTGGACGGGCATCCCCTCTTCCCACGGATAGGGGATCCGCAGGTCTGAGGTTTCGAGGCGTCCGAGATTGGGATCCGTGGCGCTGAAGTCCCAATAGGCGTCGTTGACCAGCACCTGGGCTATCTGTACCGGATCGGGACCATCATTGCGGAGCTGAAGTTCGATGCCGTCTTCCAAGAAGACCGTGCGTTCAAAGGCGATGGCCTCCACAGGGGGAACTTGGCGGAGCGAGGCGATGGGATTGACCACGAGGAAAACAAGCACCAACGCGGCGATGGCGACAAGAGGGACCAGACCCGTCACCCAGGTGGGGATTCGCCTCAAACCGGCGGTGACGCTGGCCAACTAGCTGTGCTCCTGCGCGGAAGTAACGCTAGCGTCCAGGGCCGCACCGCGCGGCAAGGGCCAGGCGCGAGGAGTCGTGCGTACCCGGAGGGTACGTGCGCGACGAGCAACGCCGCCATCGTCGATGCAGGATCGTTCTGGGGCGACGGGACTTCCGCGCAGGTGCACTAACTGACCTCGAACGAGCTCATCCACCCGAGCTCGACGAACTCGGTCTGGTGGGCGTGGAACATGAAGCGGCCCGGTTCCCGGTAGGTGAATTCGATCATGTGGCGTTCTGCCTGTCCCATGGAAATGGTGTCGGTGAACTCATCCGGCTCGAGCGATGTGCCGGTGCGAAAGAGATTGAAGAAGTTAGCGTGGATGTGGATCGAGTTGAGAGGGTCGAATTCGGTGATGTTGATCACATGAGCACGTTGGAGCTCACCGGCGTTGATCTTGATGGGGTCGTTCATGTAATGAAACGCCACGGTGTTTATTGCATAAACCTCGTTGGCGCCGTCGAAGTTGGTATCGAAGGCATTCATGACCATGACCATCTCGTGCGCGTCCGGCCTGCCCTTCTTTGGATCGATCAGGAGCGCCCCGTACAAGCCCCGGTGAATGTGCTGAGCAAGAGGAAGTGAGTGGCAATGGTACAGGTGGGTACCGAACGGCTCTGCGATGAAGTCGTACACGAACTCCTCACCCGGGGCGACCTCGCCGGCGCCGGGCACTCCATCCATGCCGGCCGGATGGATTCCGTGAGTGTGAATGGTGTGGTTGTGGGCCGATGCGTTGACGAGCTTGATCCGAATGCGGTCACCTTCGGTCACCCTGATTGTTGGTGCCGGCACCCGCCCGTTGTAGGTCCACGCCGGGAAGAAGACTCCAGGTGCGACCTCGATCTCTTTGTCAAGGGCCAGGAACTCGTATTCGTGGACGGTCCGCCCGGATCGGTCCGTGGAGGTCTCGCCGTGATCGAAGTCGGTCAGGATCTTGGTGGGATCAAAACCGTTCCGGTTGTGGTCGACCGTCCCGACGGCCCCCAGGGAACCAGCGCCGTGGCCCATTTGACCCGGGTGGGTCATGTCCGAGTGTTGGGCGCCGGTCATGTCTGAGTGTTCCTCGGCGAGCGCAAGGTTTCGTGCACCCAGAACCGCTGCACCTCCAAGGGCCCCGGCGCCCAGCCGTCTGATGAGTCCCCGCCGAGTTACGATACCCATACTGACTCCGCAACGCCCTTGGGGATCGAGTGCGTTTCTCGGCCGTTTACGAGAACGGCCAGCGGCCCCCCGACCGGTGTCCGCCCGACGATCTGAAGCTGCGCACCGGGGCGAATGCCCACGGCGGCCAGATAGCGCAAAACCTCCGGGAGATTGTCCGAGACCCATGAAACGGTGGAACAAGCCCGTTCTTCCATATCCGAAAGCCTGCGTTCGGTCCTCGCGGGCATGATCCCTTCCCTGCTGGGGATCGGTTGCCCATGTGGGTCGCTGGTCGGATGGCCCAGTCCGGCGTCGATGCGGTCCTCGAGCTCCTCGGACAGGACATGTTCGAGAATCTCGGCTTCCTTGTGGACCTGGTCCCAGGGCACCCCCAGCGCTTCGACGAGATATGCCTCCAGAAGCCTGTGGTGACGAACCAGCTCGAGCGCCACCCGCTGGCCTGCCTCGGTGAGGGCGCTTCCCTGGTAGGGCACATGCATCACCAGGCCGAGCTCGTGCAGCTTTTTCAACATGGCGGTGGCCGAGGGGGCCGAAACCGACAGACGTTGGGCGATGGCGTTCGTGGACACCGGCTCGTCGATGAGCCTGTTTTGGTTCTCTGTCTCGAGGAAGAGCGCCTTGAGGTAGTCCTGGGCGCTCGGCGACACCGTGGCAAGCATGGGGGCAAGTTTAGCCGCTCCTAAATCTTGCGCAAATCGTCGTCCGGAGCGCCGTTTACCGGGATGACGGTCTAGGTTGGCAGCATCAGGCAGACCTCCTCGACGAGACCCTTATCAGCGAGACGGGCCTCCTCCTCATCGGGGCCTTCGAACCCACATTTCTGCAGGACCCGGATCGAGCCGATGTTGTGCGCTGCCACATGGGCATAGAGGGGCCGCTCGTCCAGTTCCTTCAAGAACTCCGACAGCGCAGCCGTGGCGACCCCACGCCCCCAATATCCCTTGCCGATCCAGTAGCCAACCAGACGTCTGCCATCTGCCTCCAGCTCACGACATTGCCGGCGACGTCCCCGCCGAAGATAATGGTCTTCTTGGCGACCTCGGCATCGGCCAAGATCCTGGCCCAATGCGAATGGAACGCGTTCCTGTTCCGTGCGGGCAAGGCGGCCATTCGGCCTGCGTCTGGATCCAGTTGGTCTAAGAAGAAGGTAGGGAGGTCACCCTCGGTCACGTCGCGCAGGGACACATGCAGGGGACGGTTCATAGCGCGGTTGTGATTACGGGTTCGGCGGTGACACCAATGAAATCGCCGTGCCGATCGGCGGCTGTCTGTAGCGCCTCGGTCTGGGCGTCATCGAACGGTCTGTAGAGAGCCGCCTCGATCATGAGCGAGGTTTTCTTCAGGGTGCGTTTCCAGTGGCCGGCCAGCTGGCTGTCGAGGACGATGACGTGGTTGAACGCGGCGGTACCCTGGCGCGGCAGCTCGGTGACACGAGATACGTCGAGAACTGGCCTGCTCTCGCTGTACCCCATGATGTACTCGTCGTAGGTCTGCAGTAGGTGAACCGTTGGGGTCGCAACCTTCGGCCAGTCGGCTGCCTCTGCAAACCAGCAGGGCATGCCGCCGATGACCTCATGCTCGAGCTGTGGCCCAACCATATCGAGGCCCTTCTGGATGTTCGCCATGGTCAGGCTCGACCACGACTTGAAGTCCTTCATCGTGGCCGGCCCATGCCCTGTGAAGTAACGGAGGGTCAGTTCGGCCAACGCCTCGTCGAAGGTCAGATTCTTCGATTGCGGGGCACGCTCGTCGATCAGCGCGTAGGTATGTTGTTTACCGTTTAGCGGGCCGCTGCAGATTGTTCCGCTCAGTTCGGCGTCCATCAGGATATAGGCGAGGCGAAAGCGACTGGCGGCGATACCGGCGGCTTCGAACATGTCCGAGAGCTGCTTGCGAGTGAGGAAGTTTCCTTCTTGCAGCGCGTCGATGAGCAGGGCTTGGGAATGCTCGAGCGTGGAATCGTCAAGCCCTTCTCGCCGGTACATGTAGGCATTCAGGGCCTTGACGCGAGGCCCGGTAACCTGCAGCATCCAACCTATGTCTGCGGGCAGCACGATATGCCAGGTGGGTCGCAGGACATGAGTCCGGAGTATCGTCCCATCGTTGAATGCACGATCCATAGCGGCGTCGTCGACCTCCTGTGTCCGCATGGCGATCGACCATTTGGCCGGCCCGTAGTCCTGGGACTGCACCGCACAGAGACTTCTGACGACCTCTTCAGGAGCCTCGAAGCGAAGGCGTGAGAGTCCAAGGTTGTGCATCCGCCAAACGGCCATTTGCCTGCGGTCCATGGGCCGCATAATAGACAGACCGATCCCCTTTACCGGGATCGAGAAGGTTGGTCGACCTGCCCGGCCGCAACTACGAACAAGGATAGAGCACCTTGCTCCGGCGGGCTTCAGGGTGCAAGGAAGCAACATCACTCGATACCGGGAGGTTCCTGTCTGTGGGGTTGCGGAGAGCCGGCTCGAACTCTGCCGCCGTCCCATAATGATCCCGGACGAATCAGCCGCTACGAGGAGGAGATATGGCCGAGCTATTGACCGCAGACAGACTGGTGATAAGTCAGAAGGCCAAACTGATCGAGCTGGTGAACCAGTACTCTATCCACGACGGCGAAGGAGGTGAGCTCGGCTTCATTCAACAAGAAGGTCAGAGCAAGAAGCGAAAGGCGCTTCGGTTCGTCACCGATATCGATCAGTTTCTGACCCATCGCCTCGCCGTCTACGACTCACAAGACAACAAGGTTCTTGGAATAACGCGACCGGCCAAAGTGTTCAAGTCCAAACTTCGAGTCGAGGACGGCTCCGGACGGGCGGTCGGAGAGATCGTCCAGAAGAACGTCTTTGGGAAGATCCGCTTTGATCTGATTGGTTCTGCCGGCAAGGGTCTCGGGCAGATCAAGGCGGAGAACTGGCGGGCGTGGGACTTTTCCATCGTGGACGCGGCGGACAATGAGTAGGGCGCATCGACAAGAAGTTCGTCGGGGTATTGAAAGCGGTATTTACGCCTGCCGACAACTACATCGTCGACATAGATCCGTCGTTGAGCGGAGACGTGAGACTCCTGGCGATCGCGGCCGCGACGGCCGTGGACACTGCGCTCAAGCAGGATGCTCGCGGATTCAGTGTGACGGACTTGATCCCGGACTGACAAGGCCGCTTGCAGGATTGATGGTGGTCTAGGGCCGGAGCTGCACCTCGTATCGTCTCCTAGGATTGCCGAATGCCAGAAGAGGGAGTGCTCATTCATGCTGCCGGGCTGATCAAGAGGTTCGGTGATTTCGTCGCAGTCGATGGCATCGACTTCGAGGTCCGGCGCGGCGAAGCGTTTGGCTTCCTTGGGCCAAACGGCGCCGGCAAGACTTCCACGATGCGGATGATCGGATGCACCTCTGCACCGACCGGCGGGCGGTTGAGCGTGATCGACATGAACCCGGTCGCCCAGGCCTCCCAGATAAAGTCCCGCATCGGCGTAGTCCCTCAGATCGACAACCTCGACCGCGAGCTAAGCGTCAGGGAAAACCTGGAGATGTACGCCCGCTACTTCGACATCGCGCGCCCTGAGGCCGCCGAACGCATCGACGAGCTACTCGAGTTCGTGCAGCTTTCCGAGAAGGCCGCCAGCCGGGTGGAGCCCCTTTCGGGCGGCATGAAGAGGCGGCTCACGATAGCGCGGGCGCTGGTGAATCGACCCGAGCTGTTACTCCTGGACGAGCCGACAACGGGGCTGGATCCGCAAGCTCGTCATTTGGTTTGGGACCGGCTGTATCGCCTGAAACAGAGGGGTGTCACTCTTGTCATCACGACTCACTACATGGACGAGGCGGAGCAACTCTGTAACCGCCTCGTTGTCATGGACAAGGCGGAGATTGTCGCCGAGGGGTCTCCCCGTGAGCTGATAGCTGCCTATTGCACCCGTGAGGTACTCGAAGTTCGACTTTCCGACGACAATCGGGAGCGTTTGAAAGGCTCCGTTGACGGCCTGGTGGAACGCGTCGAATGGCTGCCCGATCGGGTGCTGCTCTACGCAGAGACGGGGGACGCAACCCTGGCCGGTATCAATGACATGGGGATACAGATTGAGACTGCGCTGGTCCGTCGTTCTTCATTGGAAGACGTTTTCTTGACACTCACCGGAAGAACTCTGATCGAGTGAACGCAACAAAGGTCGTGGCGCGTAACGCAATCGTGTTCTGGCGAGGGTGGCGCAGCTCGATTTTCCTCTCTGTGCTGGCCCCCGTCCTCTTTCTCACTGCAATGGGTCTCGGCCTGGGTTCGCTTGTCGAACCGAATGCGGAGGCCTTCGGAGATGCCGGCTACCTGGCGTTTTTCGCTACCGGAATGCTGGGAGCCAACTGCATGCAGAGTGGGGCATTTTCCGCTTCATATCCGATGATGAGTAAGCTCACCTGGGAGAGGAACTACGAGGCGATCCTTGCGGCACCCCTTGGTGTGCGGGACATCTACTTCGGCGAGCTCGCCTGGATCGGAGTAACCCTTGCCCAGCAGACGATCCCGTTCTTCGCGATCATGGCTCTCTTCGGGATCTTCGACTCGCCGCTTGCGGTGTTGGCTATACCTGCGGCGATTCTCACCGGCCTCGGCTTTGCTGCCGCGGTAATGGCGCTGACGGCCACATTGCAGACGGATGAGGCATACACGTGGCTCTTCCGCTTCGTGGTAACCCCGCTGTTCCTGCTTTCCGGCACATTCTTTCCTATCAACGAGCTTCCGGCTTGGGGTGTGGTGGCCGCCCAGCTCACTCCGCTCTACCACGGCATCGAGCTCATCCGAGGGGTGACGATTTCGAACCTCACGCTGTTGGCGGGGTTGGCCCACATTGCCTACCTGCTGTTCTTCCTGGCCGCCGGCATCATGCTCGGCATCCGTAACCTGACGCACAGGCTGGTGTCATGACCGGCGCCCCGGCCCCCGCCTATCAGTTGCCTTCCGTGCGGCGCTCGCTGCGATTGGTGCAGCGCAATGCAATGGCCTATCGGCACGCGTGGATCGCCATCGTGAGTGGATTCTTCGAGCCGGTCTTCTATCTGGGGGCGGTAGGGTTCGGAGTAGGGCAGTTCATCGACTCGATTCCGTACCGGGGGGCGGAGATCTCGTATGCCTCTTTCATGGCCCCCGGGATGCTTGCCGCTTCGGTGCTCAACGGTGCGCTCTTCGATGGCTTCTTCAGCCCCTTCTTCAAACTGAGCTATGAGAAAACGTATGACGGTATCTTGACCACGCCGGTGAATCTGTCCGACATCGTGGTGGGCGAGGTGATGTGGGCCGTGATGAGGGGAACCGTCTACGCGGTCGGGTTCTTGTCGGTGATGGTGGCGCTGGGATTGGTCCTTTCCGCGTGGGCGGTGCTTGCCCTTCCCGCCGTGATGCTTTCGGGAGCAGCCCTTGCTTCGGGTGCGATGATCCTTACGGCTACCACCAGGGAGATCTCATCGCTCGAAAAGGTCATGACTCTGGTGGTGTTTCCCCTCTTCTTGTTCTCGGGGACCTTCTACCCCGTTTCCCTGTATCCGGACTGGCTCCGCCCGATCGTGCAACTGACTCCGCTGTACCACTCGGCTTCGCTCCTGCGTGGTCTTACAGCCGGTGTCGTCGATGTGAGCCTGCTATGGCACGTGCTCTACCTGGGGAGCATGTTCCTGGTCTGCATTACGGTGACCATCCGGCTGATGCACAGAAGACTCACCGACTAAGGCCCCAATTCTAGGCGGATAGCCAAAGTGCCAGCAGGCCCGTTCTGGGGCGACGGGACATGCGTAAAGGCGCGCTAGACGGGCTCCGAAACCTCATCCGTATCGGGTTGCGGTACCTCGATCGTGGGCTTTTCCAGCTCGGTGGAGAGAACAATGGTCGTCTGGGTGCGGGCCACTCCACGGATGGACCGGATGCGTCGCAGAAGCTGCTCGATGTCCCTGTTTGTCGCGGTGCGCACTTTGAGAAGGTAGCAGTCTTGCCCTGCGATGCGATGAAACTCCAGCACATCGGGCTCCTCGCAGATGCGCGCGACGATGGGTTCGTCGGCGGCGAACTCGTCTCCTTCGGACAGAGTGACCATGACGAATGCGGCGTGGTAACGGTCGAGCTCATAGGGATCGAGGACGCACGTATACCCGGCGATTACCCCCCGTTGCTCAAGCTTGCGAACCCGCTCGTGCACCGCGGGCCCCGACAGACCGACCGCCTTTGCGATGGCGGAATGCGACATCCTGCCGTCCTCCCGCAGTAGACGGAGAATGTGGTGATCGACGCGGTCAAGGCCGGCAGCCATTGTGGCTACCGACCCTGCCGGATCAGACCGCTGCGCGTCTTCCGGAGCGACGGGGGGGAGATCGCCTTGGGAGACAGCGCGGGGTCCAACTTGTAGAGCACGTAACTGGTCATCTGTGATCACTTTCCTCTTGAATGCTGGTTGCGCTCTTCGGTTGCCCGAGCCAGCGGCTCGGCCCACTTCTGGGTGTTCAGCAGAAGCCAAACCACGTTCTTCATCCGGTTACCTCCGTTCCTCAACGCTGGAGTGCTCCATCCAGTCGTCGCCGTCCCTGCTGTCGGCTCCGAACAGGGTGGCCATGACCACGAGCGCCAGAAGTACCACTCCGAAGATTACTAAGCTCATCGCGGGGTTCACCTTCCTATCTAATGCTCTTGGCCTTGCTTACTGTAGATAGGGTAGCACCAGGGAGAAGCTTCGTCAACTCACATTACTAGGGCATATCGGGGCCATAGGCGCACTATATCCGAACCAAGGGCTCCGTGGTCTAAGAATATTAGGCCAGAGGGCTATTTGTCCTACAAAATAAAGGTACGTAGAGCCGCCTCGCCAGCCCGTGGGAACTGAACGACCACCGGGCCTTCCGCTGCTGCGGGTGCCCCCGGTCACAGGAGCTCCACGCCGACGGGGCGGGCCTGGAAGCGTCCGATGTCGGCCACCTCCGTCCGGAGCCCCTGCTCGAAGCCCGGGCCGAGGACATCGAAAGGGTGAATCTCTGCCACGCTCAGTTTTCCGGAGCGGTGCAGGGACCAGGTGCCCATCACCCGGCCCAAGGAGATCACCGTCGGCCGGAGAACGCCGCCCCCGGGGAGGACGCGCCGAGCATGCTGGGCCGCCACGGTCAGTTGGCGATCCTGATAACCGAGCAGGTAGGTATCGAAGGCAGGCAGAAGTCGCACCTGCATCGCATCACCCGGCACCAACTTGGGGCCCTCGACGTCCCGTTGGAGCATCGACGCGGAGCGGCCTCCGGCGACTACCTCGACCAGCACGTGGGAGACGGCCCTCCACGCCTCCCGGACGTCGGCCACCGGCAGGCCCGACCACGCCGCAAAGTCCCGAGCCGTCGCCGGCCCGTAGGCTCTGAGGTAGCGGTGCGCCAACTGGCCCAGCGACTCGACGCGATCCACCCTGCTCTCAAGCGTCAACCAGTCATGGAGCAGGGCGTATGCGTCCTTGCCATCGATGGGCGCCACCTCGCACGCGATCCCGAGTAGGCACGCGCGTCGCACGAGGTGCACAGGTGCTTGCGACTTCGGCGCAACCTTGATTCCAGCCTCGACCAGCTTCTGAGCCAAGCCGATGCGCGTGAGGGGACCGTGGGCCGCGAGGGCGTCCTTTATGACCGTCATGCTCCGTTCGCTGGCATTGTGATCGAGCCCCAGGTCCGCAAGCCGGCGCTGGCCGCGCCACGCATACAGCTCGCCGAACACCGACAGAAGTCCGGGAAGATGCTCGACGTGGACGAGATGCAGTGTGCCGCGCATGGCCCAGGTCCGTACGATGGTGCGTTCCTCGAGGCGGGCTCGTTCGACGTCTGCGGCGGTGAGACCTCGGCTCCTTACCCGAACCCCCAGAGCGGCCGCTTCTCTTGCCTGAGCCTGCAACCCGCCCAGTTCACGGATCACACCTGCGACGGTGGCGTCATCTTTGTGGTCGGGCAGGTAGAGATGCTGTCCACGAAGGCGCAAGAATCGGACGGCTTCTTCGGAGATATCGAGGCTCATGGGCGCTGCCCGAGATTGCCTCTACCGTGCCCGACCTCGGGCGTACAAGGCGAGCCGCTCAGGTGGACCCGCAAAAAGCGAGACCTGGGTTTTGACCGGAGAGGGCGACTCAACCGAACTGGGCGAGAAGCCGGCTCTCGACCCATGCCCGGTAGCGGGCCGGCGGCCATTCCAACTCGAGGACGAAGAACCGGTACACCCCTGGGTGACCGATCGTCCAGATGAGTCCTGCGGCCTCCTCACGAGTCATCTCCCGTGGCATCGCTCCACGCTCGGCGAGTGCCGAGGCGGCCAGCTTGTAATTCTCGAACCTCTGACGCGCCCTTTGCTTCTCCAGCTGGGCAACCTCCGGGTCCACCGCTGCCGCTTGGCGAATGATCTGTTGGATCGGCGCGGTTCGCTCGCCGGCTTCGACGAACCAGTCCGCTAGGACGCCGATCATCTCGGCCGTCGTCTGGGTCGCAGCCACCCGTTCCTGCATGAACTCACGCACCGGGCGGGGAGCCGAGGGCCCGGCAGCGGAGAGATCGAGAACGCCATTGAGTACGTCCCGCTTGGATCCGACCGTATTGTAGATGGTCTGCACCGCCACCTCGGCGGTCTGCGCAATCATCTCGAGCGTCGTCGCAATGTACCCGCGCTCCAAGAACAACCGGTGCGCCGCCTCGACTATGTCGGTCTTGGTTGCGGCCGCTTGCGCATTGAGTCTCGTCGAACGAGGGCTTGCCGCGGACACCCTTTAGGCTGGTACCGGCGTGGGGTCGCTTGCTCCAACTTGACGCAATAGTCCGGCGAAATCCCACACATGCCAGAGGTCTGTGTTCTGGCCCTCGACAATTCGCATGAAGTGCATGTGGGCGACGGAGATGGGCTTGCCGGTCGGCTCGAGCCCCATCAGCGGGCCTAGATGGGTCCCGGTCATCGTCGACCGGCATGCCACGAGGTCACCTTCGGCAATAACATCGTGCACCTCGAAGTGAAGGTCGGGGAAAGCTGTCCGCAGCATACGGACAACGTCCTTGATGTGCTCCCGATAATCGGTGTCGGGTGCTTCCTGATGGTCGATCGACTTTTCCGCCACGATCTCGTCGAAGACCGAGGCGTCGCCCTTGTTGAAGCCCTCTTCGAAGCCCTTCAGTACGAGCCTCTTGTTCTCGCTTGCGGACATGCGGCCTCCTCGCTAGAGTGACCATCTAATGAATGGAATCTAACTCTAAGCCTCCGGTTTTGTCAAGGCGTCAGGAACTGGTGGCCGTCGGCACCCCCCCCGGCCACCGCGTCCGTCTGGTGCGCCGGTTGGCGAGCTGTATGCAAGCAGGCCGAGACGAGAAACCGGATGCTCCGGATGGCTCATCAACTGAGAGAGCCGAGTCGGCTCGATAGATTGACCACTCTTCCCACCGGTGATCGGCGCAGCAACGGTATGCATGCGCGGGTCACGGCAACCGCGCCGAACACGTTTACCTCGTAGGTCGACGCACCTGTTCTACGGTGACCTGATCCACCGCGTCACCCCACTCGATGGCGATTCTGGCATTGTTGACCAAGGCATCGAGCCAGCCGAACTCCTCGTCGATGCGCTTGATCGCAGCATCGATATGCGCCTGGTTGGTGACGTCGAGCTGGACGAACCGGACGCCGGCCTCCGCGCCCCTAGTTTCATTTCCATGCAGCTCTTCGACCGCCCTGCTCGTCCTCGATCAGGGTCCTCCCGCGGAGATCGAGTGAGCCCTCTACTTCACCGTGATGGCCGAGCAGCCGGTTGGGAAGCTCAGGCTCCACGTGGACACTCGAGGACCGGTGCAGGTCGTCTACGTGTTACCCCTCAAGGCGTTGGGCGGGACGGGGCACCCGGGCCGTCGTCGGCGCCGCCTGTCAGTCGCCGACCTCCCTGTGGGAATGGTCCTTCACGGGCGGCTCGAGCGGCCCCGTGTGAGTGATGCTTTGTCCCGGTCGACGGTTCTGAGCACACCGACTCGATGAGTCGCATGAGGCCGGCCAAAACCCGCCGCTTCGCCACCTTGCGATCCACTCGGACGTACCTCAAGAAATCGGCGCTGAGAGGAGCGAGCAGCATGTCGGCGACGAGCTCTGGATCTTGCTGCCCCCCCGCTTCTCGTAGCTGCAGCTCGACGTGGAGTCGATAGAAGGAATAGACGCCGGTCCGGTAGCGCGCGCCCGGCGTCGCGGTCTCCGACAGCAAGTGGAGTTCCTCAGTCCGGTACACGAGATCGAGCAGCGCTTGGAGAAAGGCGCTCAGCCGTTCCGGGGGAGGAGCGCCGGGGCCCAGCGGCGGGGGCCCGGAAAGGATCCTTTCCTGAAGGGCTTTTTCCTGGGTCTCGAGAACCGCGAAGGCGAGCCCAGCCTGGTCGCCAAAACGACGGTACAAGGTCCCCTTGCCGACTCCGGCCGCCGCCGACACGTCGTCCATGGACACGTTCGCTGCCCCTCGCTCATCGAACAGGGTGGCCGCTGCGGCCAGGATCTTGGCGCGGTTTCGCGCGGCGTCGGCCCGTTCTAGAGGTGGAGCGTCAAGGATCCTGAGTTCCTTGTGATTTGACAATCGGACTCCAGTCCACATATAGTAACGGACTACAGTCCGAAACTGTAGCGGACGCTGCAGCCGCAGGCAAGGAAGGGAGAGCGTTAATGGCACAGGTCACCAGGATCGCCCGGGACGAGCTGAGGGCCCGCATCGACGAGCGCGACGGCCTTATCATGGTCGAAGCGCTCGGTCCCTCTTACTTCGAGGACGCCCACCTTCCCGGGGCGCTGAACCTGCCGCACGATCAGGTCGATGACCTCGCTCCCGAGGTCTTACCAGACAAGGACGCCGAGATAGTCGTCTATTGCTCGAACCTCGCGTGTCAAAACTCGGTGCGGGCATCGAGGCGTCTGGTCGAGCTCGGCTACACCAGGGTCTTCGAGTACGAGGAGGGCAAGCAGGACTGGATCGAGGCCGGGCTGCCCGTCGAGGGGAGCATCAAGAGTGAGGCTCCGTAAAGGTGAACGCAGAACTCTGGCCCATGTCTCGAGGTTGAGTGCGAGGCGGGTGGCTAGAGCAGGGTGGCGAGCCTACGGACGCCTTCGGTGAGTTCAGCAGGGGTGGCAGCCGCGAAGGTGAGGCGGAGGTGGGCGGCGAGGGGTTCGGTGATGTAGTGGGGGCGGCCGGCTTCGATGATGACGTCGTGGCGTCTAGCTCGGGCGGCGAGCTCGACGTCGTCGGTGCCGGTTGCGAGCCGGACCCAGAGGTGCAGTCCGCCGTCGGGGATGCGCGTGACTTCGGCGTCGGGCAGGTCGCGCCGAATGGCGTCGACGAGGGCGTCGCGGCGTGCGCGCAGGGCGGCACGCAGACTGGTGAGGTGGCGCGACCAGGCCGGCGACCCGAGGAGCTCCACAGCGACCTCCTGCAAAGGGCGGGTGACGAAGAGGTCCTCGACGGTGCGGATGGCGGTAAGTCGCGCGGCTGCGGGTCCGCGGGCGACGAGCGCGCCGACCCGAAGGCTCGGGGCGGCGGGCTTGGTCAGTGACGTCAGGTGGACCACGTGGCCGTCCACGTCGTCGCGGATGAGGGGCGGAGGTGTTGGGCGTTCGATGCCGAGGTGGCGCGCCCAGTCGTCTTCCAGGAGGAACGCGCCGGCGGCGCGGACCACGCCGAGCACCTCGTCTCGGCGGTCGGCGGCCAGGACCGCGCCGGTGGGGTTGGCGTAGGTGGGTTGGGCGTAGACCAGTCGGGCGCCGGTGCGGGTGAAGGCCTCGGAGAGCAACTCGGGGCGCAGCCCGTCGACGTCGGTCGGCACCGGGACAGGGCGCAGGTCCGCTGCGCGGATGGCGGCGAGCGCCCCGAGGTAGGTGGGCACTTCGACCAGCACTGGAGCGCCGGGCGGAGTGAGCGCCCGCAGTGCGGCGGAGAGCCCGGATTGCCCGCCCGACACGACGGTGATGTCATCAGGATCGACGCCGACGGTGGCGGCGAAGCTGGCCCGCAGCTCCGGCAGTCCGGCCGACGGCACCCGGCCCCAGGCGCCGGGGCGCCGCGCCGCGCGGGCAGTGGCGGCAGCCAGGAACCGGGTGGGTTGCAGCTCCTCAGCGAGGTACCCGGAGGAAAGCACCAGCGCCGCGGGATCGGGCAGAGCCAGTAGCCGACTCAGGTCGGTGGCGTCGACTCGGGCGTCCCCGAGTGCGATGGTCTGCCAGCCGACGTCGTCGGTGGCGACCCGGCGAGGCGCCACGAACGTGCCGCGACCCGGTTCGGTGACAACCGTGCCCTCGGCTGCCAGACGTGCCAGCGCCCGCGCGACGGTGACCGGGCCGACGCGGTGTCGAGCGACCAACGACCGGGTCGAAGGTAGCTGGTCGCCCGGCTGGAGACCCGTGGCCAGGTCGCGCAGCCAACCTGCCAGCCGGGCCGAGCTGCTATCATCGATCATGCCGTCTAAGGATACCGCTACCGGCTCCACCGCACGCCCGCTACTCGAGCCAGGGACCGCCTGGGGTGGTCTCGGAGTGCTGGCCTTCAGTCTCACCTTCCCCGCGTCACGGGCGGCGCTGCCGGGGTTCGGGGCCGTGACCGTGGGTCTCGGCCGGGCCGTGGTCGCCGCGTGCCTTGGCGCGGTCTGCCTCGTCGCGGTCCGCTCGCCGAGACCATCGCGCGGCCAGCTGCGGCGTCTGGGCATGGTGGCTGCAGGGGTGGTTGTCGGGTTCCCGATCTGCTCGTCGCTGGCCCTGCAAGACACGACCTCGGCCCACGGGGCAGTCCTCATCGGCCTGCTGCCGGCGGCCACGGCAGCGGTTGCGGTGGTGCGCGGCGGGGAGCGGCCACCGCTGACGTTCTGGGCCGCGTGTGGACTGGGGATGGTCACCGTTCTGGTCTTTGCGGCGGTGCAGGGCGCGGGCCAGCCTCGGGTTGCCGACCTGTGGCTGCTGGCGGCGGTCGCCCTCGGAGCGCTCGGCTATGCGGAGGGCGGAGCGCTCGCCCGCGAATTGGGCGGTTGGCAGGTGATCTCCTGGGCACTGCTGCTCGCGCTGCCCGTGGTGGCGCCGGTCGCCGCCGCCGGGTTGGTCGTGCGTCCACCCCTGGATCCCTCGCCCGCCGCCTGGTTGGGGTTGGCCTACGTGAGCGTAGTGAGCATGTTCCTCGGGTTCTTCGCCTGGTACCGGGGCCTCGCCGAAGGTGGAGTCGCGCGGATCGCCCAGCTCCAGCTCGCCCAGCCGGCTCTTACCCTTGCCTGGTCCGCGCTCCTGCTCGCCGAGCACGTCGACCCCGGGACGGTTGCGGCCGGGCTCGGCGTTATCGCCGCCGTTGCCCTCACTCAGCGGACCCGCCGCCGCCCAACCGAGGGGCAGATATGACCGCGCCGCCCTGCTCGATCGTGCGTCTGACCGCGCTGTCGTGCGCACGACGCACGCAGATGTCGTGGGCTCGGTTCTGCTCGACGCCGCTGACCGGCGTCTGTCGCAAGCCCACGCGGTCAGGTTCCACAACATTCACAAACGCGCCTGTGCTCCCGAGGGGTGATCGTCACCCCTGTCGACCGACATGGCCGGTCGTCCCGGTGATCAGAATCACTCGGGGGCCTTGACCGGCGGGCTCTGGCGCGCGGCCACCCGGTCGTAGTTGAGCCGCAGCAACGCGATCACGTCGCGGACGTCGTCCTCGTTCTCGATCCTGCGCGCCGCGTAGCCCGGCTTGCCGGGGAAGACGGGGTGGTAGTCGATCCGGCCCTGCTCGTGCAAGTCGGTCCAGACGGCCTTGGGAAACCCCGTGTGGAAGGCCTCGTCGCCGTGCAGGTGGCCGATTTCCCGACGGCCGAACTTGAAAGCGAACTCCCCGCGGTCGCCGGGGCCTGCCTCGACGCCCGGCCATGACGTGACCTCCTCGATGATCTGCTCGCTTGCCGTTACTTGTTTGGTCATGAGCGCCTCCTGGAAGGTCGGTTTCCGGTGTCGAGAGAGCCTACAAGTTCAAGTGAACTTGAAGTCAAGCGGACAGATGTGGTTCCTTGTCGCTGTGCTCACCCTGCTGACGATCGGCGAGGTTTCGCGGCGAAGCGGCGTCGCCTCGTCGGCGCTGCGCTTCTACGAGGAGCGAGGCCTGATCAGCTCTCACAGGGCAGGCTCGGGCCAACGCCGCTTCCCGCGATCGGTACTCCGCCGCATCGCCTTCATCGTCTTCGCCCAGCGTGTCGGGCTGACGCTGGCGGAGATCGGCGCGGAGCTTGCCAAACTTCCTCCTGACCGCGCGCCGACCCGCCGCGACTGGTCGCGTCTCTCGAGCAGGTGGACCTCGCGAATCGACGAGCGGGTCGCGGAACTCGAACGTCTCAAAACCTGGCTGACGGAATGTATTGGTTGCGGCTGCCTCTCACTCGACCGCTGCAAGCTCTCGAATCCAGATGACCGTGCGGCCCGCCTCGGCCCGGGTCCGCGCTATTGGATCGGCGACCGCGCACACGTCGGCTGACCGAAGACGCACGCTCGGAGGCTAAATGGGGCGCCAGGGTCGCGTGAGGGCATCGAGTGCTTTGTTCACTCAGGAGGGGCGCCCCACTCGCCTTCGGGCAGACTTCGCTCCCAGTCGAGCAGCTCAGGGAGGAAGCCGCGAAGTCTCTGGACTGCTTTGGGAATCTGAGAGATCTTCCGCGAATTCGTGAGCAGGTTTTGATGGAGGACGCGCACGGCCTCGTGATGGTAAGCGTGCTCGGCAACGGGCAATGCGTAATTGCCTGGGTCCAGAGCATCCCAGTATTGATCACTCAGGTGATGCCGCTTCTTGGTTTGTGGACGGTAAAGCGATGACATGTTGAGGGGACGGTAGGGCGCGCCGAACTCGAAGCCCATTTCATCTGACATCGCCTTTCGAAAGGCCCGGCAGGAAAGGCCCTGCCACTCCTCTTCGGAATAACGGAAGACATAGGCGTAGAGATTGCGCCGCGTTACTTGACGGTCACGTCTCATTGGCGTGATACCCGGTATCCGTCCCAGGCTCGCGTCAAGGATCTCGGCGTTTCGTTCCTTCGTGCTCATTTGTTCCTCGAAGCGCTCCAACTGCGCCAGCAGTATCGCAGACTGCCACTCCGTCATTCGGTAGTTGCCGCTTTGCACAGCAGGGGTCGTCGAGGTGATAGGGCCTTTTTTGCGACGGCCGCAGTTGCGGAGACTGTAGAGACGTTCAAAGAGCGTATCGTCATTGGTCGTGACGAAACCTCCCTCTCCCGCAGTGAGTGTCTTGCTCGATTGAAAGCTGAAGGTGCCGATATCACCGACGGATCCGACGCCGCGGCCGTTCCACTGGGATCCGTGGGAATGGGCACAATCTTCCACGACGTGGAGGTGGTGCCGGGCGGCGATCTCGAGTATGCGATCCATGTCGCTGAGACTGTCGTAGAGATGGACGACGATGATCGCTTTAGTTCTGGGCGTTATGGCGCGCTCGATGCCACTCGGGTCCGGACAATAGGTTTCAGGGTCTGCGTCGACCAGTATCGGCATTGCATTGACATCCACTACTGCCGCGGCCGTTGCCTGCCACGTGAACCCCGGGACAATCACCTCATCTCCAACGCCGATATCAAGCGCCTCCAACCCCAATTGCAAGGCAACGGTGCCATTGGCGACGCAGAGCCCGTGACGGGCGGTCTGGAGCCCGGCGAACCGCTGCTCGAACTCGGCCTCAGCCGGACCCTCAAAGGCCCACCAGCCGCTTTCAAGCACTCGCTCGAGATGGTCGCGCTCGCGATGATTCCATATCGGCCAGTCGGGGGAATCGATGCTGCTCCCGACCTGACCTCCTCCAAGGACAACGGGTCTCATGGTCGTCTGCTCATCTCTGCTAAGCACCGGCTGCCTCCTCTGCCTTGTAGAACTGATCTCGACGTTCGGCTGGAATGGTTCGGGTACATATGGCTCTAGTCGATGGAGCCTGCTAAGAGTCCGCTTGCAAACGAGCGCTGGAAGCCAAAGAAAACCACCAGTGGAAGGGCAAGGGACAGAAATGAAGCGGGCGCTATCAGCTCGATGTTCGATCCGTACTGGCGGAGCTGCGAGAAGATCGCGACGGTCACGACCTGTGTATCTCGGCCGAATGTAAGAGCGATGAGGAAGTCGTTCCAGTTCCACAAGAACTCGAAGATCGCCAGGGACGCGAGCGCCGGGCGGCCAAGTGGAAGAGCGATGCGCCAGAAGAGCTGCAACGTGGATCCACCATCGATCCGTCCCGCCTCAAAGAGGTCCTTGGGAATACCGAGGAAGAAGTTTCGCAGTAGAAAGATCGAGAACGGAAGCCCGAAAGCCGTGTGGAAAAGGATGAGCCCGAGGACCGTATCAAACAGGCCGATATCGTTGTACAGGGCGAAGAGAGGAATGAGCGTCATCTGCACCGGCACGACCAACAACGCAACAATGCAGAGGAAGAGCCAATCGCGGCCTGGGAACTCGAGCCAGGCAAAGGCGTAAGCCGTGAATGCTGCGAGGAGAAGAGTCGCTGCGGTGGCGCCGATCGACACCCAGAGGGTAGTGGTGAGCGCCGAGGTAATCGCTTCGTTGGCGAGAATGTCTTTGTAGTTTTTGATCGTCAACAGGGCCGGCCGGGATAAGACCCGCCACCATCCTCCCTGGCTGATTTCGACGGGGGACAGGAGGGACGTTAGAAAGAGGCCGAGGGTCGGAATCAGCCATAGGATTGCCACCGTGGCGAGGAGCATGTTCAGCGGAGCTTTGGCGACCGAACGGAGGAGCGCGGTCGCTATCGGTGAACGAGGCGACCCCCGGTTGTTGATTGCCGTGCCCGCCGCCGTCATAGTTCCCGCCTGAATCGCCGCATGTTCAAAAAGAGCGAGGGCAGAACGAGCACGAGCAGCAAAACGGCGATTGCGGAAGCAAGCCCAAAGTCGTTCTTGCCGCCAAAAGCGGTCCGCCACATTGCTAAAGCGATGACGTTTGCGTCGTCTTGAACCGAGCCGGGCGCGATGGCGAGGACCACATCAAAGACCTTTAGAACGTTGATAAGCATTGTGACGAAAACCGCCGTTAGAACGGGGGCGAGGAGCGGGACTGTGATGTGACGGAGGACCTGGCTCTCACTGGCTCCGTCGAGCCGCGCTGCCTCCAGGAGCTCTCGAGGCAACACGGCTAGACCGGCGGCGATCACGACCAGCGCAAAGCCCGTCCACACCCAGGTGTAGGCGATCATGATCGCGGGTGTGATGAGGCTTGGACCAAGCCACGAGATACCCTCGAAGGGCCGTACAAAGTTCTGTTCGGCAACGGAGACGACGTAGCTTCCCCTCGGCACTTGGTCGAAAGCAAACGTGCCGTCGGCTCTGGTCGTCGTCTCGGAGATTATTTGGCCTCGCTCGTCTCTGATTTCAACAGCGATGGTCGCCAGCCCAAGCTCCCCGCGCTCCACCATTCCAGGCACTCCTCCACCCGGGCGAAAGTCGCGCCAGACCACGCCTGAGATTCCGGTTGCAAGAGGGTTCGGCCGTGTTGCTTCCACGGCTCCCTCTGGCACTTCGCTTTCCGGGATTTGGGTCAAGCCGAGCAATGCCACATCACCGCGCGAAAGGTTCTGGGCTAGCGCAAGGCCCCCAGTTGGTAGTTCTCGAACGGAATCCGTCGATGGAACGGCCTCGGCGAGCTCCCCGGCCGGGCGAACGGCTTCCTGACCGGCGGCTATGACTGCATTCAGGGCCCCCCTGTCGGGTGCCTTTTCGTAGACGAGGCGCCAGATGACGCCTGCGGTAAAGAGTGAAATTGCCATCGGCATAAAGACAACGAGCCGGAAAGCCGCAACCCAGCTGATCCGTTCGGTGAGGACTGCGAGAATGAGGCCGAAGGCAGTAACCACAGCAGGGACGACGACGACCCATAGCGCATTGTTCTTGATTGCTGTGACAAGGAAATCGCTTGTGAACAACTCGATGTAGTTGTCCACCCCAATCCAGTGCGCTCCCGACCGATCGAAGAAACTTCGAACGACTGTGTAGACGACGGGATAAATGAGCCAGACGGCGAGCAGGAGGGCAGCAGGCGCCACAAAGGACAGCGGCACAACATGCGCCCGCCAGCTCCTCCGGCCTCGAGCTCCGTTCGCGCCGACCCCCTGGGCTTTGCCTGCGGCCGGCGAAAGCACTCGCAGGCGGCTCTCTTTATTCAAACGCCTCAGCGGCCGCCTTCTCCATCTTGACAGCGATGCCATCTACGTCGTCCGGGTCGAGCAGGAAGTCCTGGAAAAGCTTCCATAGTCCCTGACCCACGGTTGCTCCGAATTCAGGGGGCTGGAGGTCCGCGAGATAGAAACGGAAGATCTCGGCCTCGAGGAGTCCGGCCCCGGTGCCACGACGGATTGGATCGGGGTAGACGCTCGGGTCGAGCCCTGTGTGCAATGACGACCAGGGACCTTCGGTGACGATGGTTTGAGCTGCCTCTACCGTCGTCAAGTATTCCACCAGGGCGCGCGCCGCTTCGCCGTCGGTGAACATGACCACACTGTCACCGCCGCCAACGACTGCGGGCTCGGAGCCCTCGATCGATGGGAAATCGAAGACATTGAAGTCCGAGACCGGTTTCGCGCTGGTCGAATCGGTAATTACTCCGTAGGCAAAGTCCGCAATGATCGTCAACGCCGCTCTCGGAGGCTCCGAGAACACCTGCGTTACGGATGTCGGAAAGTCAGTTTCGAGCGCCCCTTGAGGGCCGCCGGCGATGTTGTCCGGGTCCTCGAAGAGTTGGCCCATGTACCGGAGCGCTTCCTTGACCGAAGGGTGAGTCCACGGGATCTCATGCTTGGCCAGCTGGTCATATCTCTCGGGACCTGCTGTCCGCAGGTAGATATTCTCGAAGATCGCCGACAACGTCCACCCGTCGGCGCCGCCAAAGGAATAGGTGGAAACGCCCGACGCCTTCAGAGTCTCGGCCGCCTCGAGAAGCTCTTCCCAGGTCGCGGGTGGATTCACGCCCGCCTGCTTGAAGAGGTCCACGTTGTACCAAATGGGCGACCCGTTGTTGGTCAAGACGAGGAAGCTGTAGAAGTCCCCGTCGACCGTCCCGAGCTGAACCGCGTACTCACCGAGGTTGTCCACGACGGCCTTGCGGACAAAGTCAAGCGACTGAAGCTCGCCTCTGCCGGCAAAGTCGGCCACTACACCCGGTTGCGGGAGCATCGCCAGGTCCGGCGGATTGCCGCCCCTGACGGCGGTTTCGAGCACTGTCGGCAGCTCGTCACCAGCCGACCTGTACACAACCTCGATGCCCGGGTTGGCTTCCATGAAAGCGTCCAGGACCGCCTCGAAGGCCTTTTGCTCGGCTCCGGTATAGACGGCGGTAATGGAGATCTCTTCTCTGGGAGCGTCGGAGTCGGTGTCGCCTGAATCTCCTCCCCCCTGCTCGCAGGCGGGGAAGACCATCAGAAGCGGCAGGAGCAGCGCCCCGATGCTCAGGGGACCGTGGTGAAACCTCATGTGAAACTCCCTCCCAAAGCTCGGGTGACGCCTTGCCGAACGGCGCGCAGGGTGTAGATTATAGATAATCTCCCAAAAGGGTCAATTGATGCTCATCACAGAGGTACGAGCGACGGGACTGTCGGGCGCCACGCCCAAGGGCGGGTGGAGCCACGAGCTGCGTCCTTCGGATGTAGCCCATACCCTCATCGAGGTTGACACGGACGAGGGGCTCGTGGGACTCGGGAGCGTCTACACCACCGACGCCCTCGTCCGGGGCGCCTTGAAGGTCCTCCAGCCCCTGTACGAGGGAGAGAATGCACTCGAACCTCAGCGGGTCACCGAGAAGCTCCACCAGAACAGCTTTTGGCTCGGCCGTGGGGGAGCGATTACCCACACGATCAGTGGCATCGACATCGCGCTCTGGGATCTCCTGGGTCAGGCGACTGCACAGCCCGTGGGGCGACTTCTGGGGGGACGCTACCGCGAACGCGTGCGCCCCTACGCTTCGGTTCTGGCCGAGGACGCCGAGCCCCTCGTCGAGCACCTCCTCGAGCTGAAGAAAGCAGGGTTTCGCGCGTTCAAGGTCGGCTGGGGCCCGTTCGGCCGCGTCGGCGAGGGCGCTGACGAATCGATCGTTGCCGCGGCCCGCGACGCAGTGGGGCCGGACGCCGCCTTGATGGTTGATGCCGGAGCCAGCGATGCCTTCTGGGAGCAGGGTTACAAATGGGCTTTGCGGACGGCCCGGATGCTCGATGACTACGCGGTCAAGTGGTTCGAGGAGCCGTTGCACCCGGATGCCTTGGACGACTATGTGGCATTACGGCGCGCCGCACCCGTTCAGATTGCGGGGGGCGAGGTCTTTACGCGGCGCCAACCCTTCGAGCAATGGCTGACCGCAGGAGCGTTCGACATCGTTCAGCCTGACGTAACAAAAGCGGGTGGGATAAGTGAAGTCTTACGAATAAGCTGGGCCGCGCAGCGATCGGGTACTCGCATGATTCCGCATGGCTGGAACACTGCGATTGGCCTCGCCGTCGACTTGCAATTGTCGTCAGCGTTCCCGGGCACCGACATGGTCGAGTACATGGCCGGCTCCGCTTACGTCGACGATCTCATGGTCGATGCGTGGCAGTTGGACGATGAAGGTTTTCTGCCCATATCCTCTTCTCCCGGTCTCGGGGTGCGACTCGATCCGGAGGCAGTCAGACGCTACAGCATTTAGAGAGCATCTAGAGATCCGACCGCCTATCCTGGAGACGATGACACAGCTTCCCTTTCTCGATCATCTCGAGAAGCCGACGCGATCGGTGCGCCAGCAGGTAGCCGATGCACTGCGAGAAGCCATCGTGTCGGGTGAATTGCCGCCGGGCGCCAGGCTGCGACAGGAACAGCTCTGTACGCTTTTTGGAGTGAGCCCAGGACCACTCCGTGAGGCGTTTCGCCAACTAGAAAGCGAGGGACTCATCGAGCACTTCTCGAACCGAGGTTCGTTCGTGCTCGACATCTCGGAAGAGGAACTGAACCAAGTTCTCATTCCCGTGCGCCTTGTACTGGAGAAGGAGGCTTTTAAGCGGACGGCGCAACACCTTTCCGAAGAAGACGATTCCCGGCTCGAGCGGTACATCGCCGACATGGCCACCGGGGCCGCCATGGAGGACATAGGGCTCATCAACGAGGCCGACCATCGATTTCATGAGCATGTGGTGGTTTCCTCTGGCTTGCGTCATACCCTCCAGCTCTGGCGCAGCGTTTCGCCCCGGCTGCGTGTGCAGTTCGCACGCCTCGCTCCTCGGCATGAAAGGTTGAGTGAAATCGTCGACGAGCACCGTGCTGTGCTCGAAGCTTTGCGATCGGGAATGCCCGATGCGATCGACAGGGCTCTGGAGGAACACATCTCTCAGTCTGCGAAGGACCTGCTCAACCGGCAGTCGAGACCGGGCAGCGATGCCAACTGAAGCTCCGTTTCACTCTGGGACCCGGTTTCCGGGCTCGCCGCCGCAACGAAGTCCGGCAGCCCGATCCGAGCCATGTCCCGGATGTGGACTGGTTCTGCCGATGAGCGACGGACCGACGCACGCATACTTCGGCTCGTCTGCGTCGTGCTGGGCGCTCTTCGGGGAGCTGCTGGCGCGCGAATTCAACAACCCCGAGTACTTCGGGGCTCACCAGCTAACCGTGGACGCGTACGCGGTGCAACACCCGGGCGTGCCTGAGCGGCGAACAACCCAGTCGGTGGGCCTGCACCTGATGACTCTGTGCCTCGTCTTCGAACGGGGAGTCGATCCCGGCGATGGGCCCAGACTGCACAAGCGGATGGTCAATCGGCCGGCCTTTCACTGGCTCGAGCCGCCCCGGGTGTCCGGGCGCATGACCGTAGCGGACGTGCTCTCAGCGGGCGCCGCGCAGGAGCATTTGGCGCTGGTGCGGGCATGGGCACGGGACGTGTGGGATGCGTGGGCCGACCACCACCAGGTTGTCGGAGGTTGGATAAACCAAAGCCTTGTTTAATCCAAAACAAGCCACTCGGTGACCGAGTAAGGCCAAGAAGGGCGATGGGGCGAATGCGCCCAGATTGCGAGAGCGGATGTCAGATTTCACCGTGGCTTTCGCAACCACCCCCGTTCGGTACGTGTGAGCTCTGAAAAGCCCATTGCCTCGAGAAGGGTTGTGCACCCGTCCTCTTCGGGAAAGGCGTAGGCGAGCACGCTCGCAACCTTAGCCAGACGCAACCATTCGCCTGCCTGCCCGACCAGCCACCTCGCAAAGCCGCGACGACGATACTCCTCGGCGACGTGGAGATTGCCAATATCGGCCATTCCCACATTGCGCGGGAGCTTTCCTGCGTCCCCTAGCGAATCCACCTCGATGTAGCCCGCGATCTCGTTTCCAAAGGCAGCAGATAACCGGGTTCCGTTGACTCCAACTGAGCGCCGTAGCCTGACTCCATGTACGGGAGGGTTCCCCGGGTGCAGCAAATCGTGCACTTTGGCGAGGTAGACAATCTCTGTGTTTCCCTCGTGTACGAAACCGGCCTGTTCATAGGCAGCGCGGATGTGGGGCCACTGCTCGGGAACTCCATAGACGCCGGGCACGGGCAACGTGCCGTCGGCCCACTGTTTCGGCGCGCCCCATCGGTCGAGCACGGCAAGGCAGGTTGCGATGAGAGCGTCTCGCGCCTCATCCGAGTCGGGCCAGTACGGAGCCTCCGGCCAATAGAGAAACCACCGATCTCCGCCAAATCGCGATACGACTCGGAGATCTCATGCCCGGACGCATAGCGCAAAAGGTGCGCGGCCGCCACGACGCGACCTCGCTGATCCGCGATGAGGGTCGCTCGATCGATCACCCAGGGGTCGACGATGAATTCGCCGGGTTCCCGTTCCAACTGGCTCATCACGGTGTTGACGGAGACCGACGCGCCGGGGACAACGGCCGCCGCGTGAGAGTTCACCAGAGCGGTCAGCTGTTCCCGGTCGCTTCGACGGAATGGACGCACCTCTATCGAAGACATGAGCGAACCTCCCTTGCGCAGGTAACTTCGCGGGCAATGACGGAGGCCGCTACCGGTGCGGCACGCCAGACAATCTATCAGAGCGCCCTGGCGCGACGAGATCAACGCGCAGGTGCACTAGAGGATCTGGGACAGGAACCGCTTGGTGCGCTCGTGCTGAGGGTCTTCGAAGAACCTGTTCGGCGGTGCCTCCTCGATAAGGAGGCCGTCGTCGAAGAGTATGACCCGGTCGGCCACGTGGCGTGCGAAGCCGATTTCGTGGGTCACGACGATCATCGTCATGCCCGACTCGGCCAGCTCTTCGATGACGTCGAGCACCTCCTTGATCATCTCTGGGTCGAGGGCGGAGGTCGGCTCATCGAAGAGCATTATCTTGGGCTCCATTGCGAGCGCCCGGGCGATTGCAACCCGCTGCTGCTGTCCCCCTGAGAGCTCCGCAGGGTACTTGTTGGCCTGCTCGGGGATGCCGACGCGCTCGAGAAGCTGCATGACCTTCTCCTCGGCTTTCTTTTTCGGCCATCTCCTGACGTTTCGAGGTGCGAGCGCAATGTTCTGTTGGACCGTGAGATGGGGGAAAAGATTGAACGACTGAAACACCATTCCGATCTCGCTGCGGATCTGCGCGATGTTGCGAATGTCGTCGGTCAGCTCGATGCCGCCGACGAAGATGCGGCCGGCGTCGTGACGTTCGAGCCGGTTGATCGTCCGAATGAAGGTCGATTTGCCGGAGCCCGATGGGCCGACGATCACGACGGTCTCGGCTTTGTTTAGAGCCATCGAGATTCCCTTCAGCGCCTGAAAGTGTCCGAAGGACTTGACGACGTCGTTGGCTACGATCTGTCGGTCGTCACCGGCCTCCCCGATGCCCGCTGTGGCAGATCGATCGGCCACGGCCTAGCGCCTTCCCACTCCGAGGCGTACCTCGAGGCGCTGGCTCCACCGGGACATCGAAAAAGCAACGGCCCAGAAGATAAGCCCGGCGAACAACAAGGTCTCCATGTCGGTTCCGAAGTACAGCAGGCTCGAGGCGGAGCGGCGGGCGGCGGCCAGCAGATCGGTGACCTCGATGGCCACGAACAGCGAAGTGTCTTTGAACAGGCTGATGAAGTGGCTGATCATCGCAGGGATCGTAGAACGCAAGGCTTGAGGGAGCACGATCAACGCCATCATGCGTGTTGTCGACAGCCCCAGGGCCCTTGCGGCCTCGTACTGGCCCGCAGGGACTCCCTGAAGGCCGCCACGGACGATTTCCCCGATATAGGCCGCACTGAAGAACGTCATTACGAGGAAGGCCTTGATGATGTCGGGGATCACCATTTGCGGGGGCAGCAGCAGATCCACCACGAACTTCGAGAAGATCAGCCACGCCACAAGCGGAACCCCGCGGAACAACTCGATGAAACCCACCGAAGCAATTCGAATCACGGGCATCTCGCTCCGTCGCCCCAGCGCAAGGAGAAGACCAAGCGGAAACGACGCCACGATGCCAACCGTCGCGGCGATTATGTTGAAGAAGAACCCTCCCCACTCTGACGGGGGCACGCCGACAAAGCCCCGAACGATGATCATGATGGCGGGGAAGACAAGCACCCACGCCACGATGAGCGGTCTGAGAATCTTCCTCCCGAACAGCCGGCCAACCAAGGCGCCTGCAATCGCGGCCGGGGTGGCGCCGGCCGCGAGGCCCCGCACGAGGGGGGTTTGGGCGGTGAAGAAGACGACAGCGCCTGCCACCGCCGCGGCGGCGGCCCCCACCGCGACCTGACCTGCGGACGGACGCAGGCGGCGCGCCGACACGCCGTATGACAACCCGGCGAGGATGATCACGAGGTAGGCGGAGGCCCACACACGCCACGCTTCGTCGACCGGGAAACTCCCGATCATGTAGCCCCTCATGCCGACCTGGACGACCTCCCACTGCGCGGACACGAACACGAAGCTCAGGATCTGATAGGCGAGAAACAACACGAATACTCCGGAGGCGAGCGTCAACAGGGAGTTCACGGGACCGGAGAACAGGTTTTGACGGATCCACTCCCGAGGGGTCGCCGGTGCCGGCCCTGGGGCCGCCTCGATCGCGCGCGCCTGTTGCTCGAATCTGAGGAGATCAACGTCTTCTGAGAGACCGAGACCCAGTCGTGGGCCTTTTGGTGCTGCGCCGCTCATGCCGTATCACCCCTCAATGCGACCGCACGGTTCAAGGCGTTCATGGCAACCGAGATGAGCAGGCTCGTGCCGAGATAGGTTCCCACGACCAGCGAAAAGGTCTCGAGCGCGTGCCCCGCCTGATTGACCATCGTGGTCGAGATGTTGATCAGATCGGGAAAGCCGACGGCGAACGCGAGGCTCGTGTTCTTCCACAAATTGAGGTACTGGTTGTTGATGGGAGGAATGGCAACTCGCATCGCCTGGGGCAACACCACGAGGCGGAGCTGTTGGCCCGGGCTCAGCCCTAGCGCCTGGGCGGCCTCTTTTTGCCCCTTGGACACAGCCATGATGCTGCCTCGCACGATCTCGCCGATGAACGCCGCGGTGTAGACGACCAGCGCCACGAGGATGGCGGCGAACTCGGGGCTGATCTGCAAGCCCCCCGAATAGCCGTGGGCGCTTAGCTCCGGAAGCTCGACTCTGAAGGCGTCGCCGAGCAGTACATAGCCTGCTCCAGCCAGGACCGCCACCACCCCAAGCGACAACAGCCACCGGTAATGCGGTTCGCCGGCACGCTCGTGTACGCGTGACCGCCATCGCCACACGGTCGCTGCGACGGGAAGGGCGGCCAAGACGAACAGTAACCATGTACCGAAGTCGGCCCCACTCCGGATCCCGGGCAGCGCCGCCCCGCGGTTCGACACGAACGCGAGGCCGAATACTGACACACTGCTCTCGATTCGAGGAATTGCCAGGATGACCGCGACGTACCAAAAGATCACCTGAACCAGAAGAGGCGTATTGCGAAATACCTCAACGTAGACGAGCGCGATCTTCTTGACCATCCAGTTCGAGGAAAGCCTTGCTATTCCGATCAGCACGCCGAGCACGGTTGCCATCACGATCCCGATGGCGGCAACCAGCATGGCGTTCGTAGCGCCGGCCAGGAATGCCTTGAAGAGAGGCTGGTTGGGCGAGTAGCCGAGGACGTGCTCCTTGATACCGAACCCCGCACGACTGTCGAGGTAGGTGTAGGAAAGCTCTCGCCCCGCCGAGCCAAGAGCAAAGCTCGCGTTGAGATACATCTCGCGGGCGATCACGACGAGGACGACGACGAAGACCACCTGTCCGGCCGCGCGCAGAACGCGCACGTCTCTCCACGGGGAAAGCCGCGCCACCTCTTTCAACGCTGCATCAGCCACGGGGGCGAACAGCCGAACCCGCTTCGGTCACATCTGTTGCCTACCGGAACGGTATGGCGTATTGGATGCCCCCGTCGGTCCACAGGGCGTTGATGCCCCGCTCCAGTTCGAGGTCGGACTCCGAGCCAACGTGACGCTCGAATATCTCTCCATAGTTGCCTACGGCCGAGATCACATCGATCATGAAGTCGTTCGAGATCCCGAGCCCGCTGTCGATGGGAGCCGACTCGCCGGTTTCCGGATCGAGGACCGGTGCACCGAGCAGCGCCGCGACCGGTCCCTCGCCGGGATCCTCCGCCGTCTCCTCGACGTTGGCGCTCGTGACACCGAGCTCTTCGGCAAGGATGAGGCCGTTTACCACGGCGTCGAGCGCGTCGTGCAGCTCGATCTCCGTGTCGAGGACTCCGGGTGCGAGCGGCTCTTTGGATATGACCTCGTCGAAGATGATTAGGGATTCCGGCCCCCCCTCCTCCTCGGGCCACTGGCTGCGAATGCCGGCCAGCTGCGACCGGTCCGACGTCCACCCGTCACATCGGCCCGAGATGAAGGCCCTCTGGAGCTGTGGGTTCTCCTCGAAGGCGATGGGCTCGAAGTCGAGGTCGCGCGCACCGAAGTAGTCCGCGAGGTTCAGCTCCGTTGTCGTCCCGGTGGTGACGCAGATATTGGTGCCATCCATCTCATCGATCGAAGCGAAGTCGCCCTTGCGCACCATTAGGGCCTGGCCGTCGTAGAAATTGACGTGCATGAACGCGACGCCCTCGGCGCCGTCTCTGCTGGTCGTCCATGTTGTGTTCCGCACGAGAACGTCGTAGTCGCCGTTTTGAAGTGCGATGAAGCGATTGTCGGCGTCGATGGGAACCAGCTCGATTGCCTCGGAGTCACCGAGCACCGCCGCCGCGAACGCCCTGCAGAAGTCGATGTCGAAGCCCTCGATCTCTCCCGTCCCGGGGTCGAAGCCGAAGCCCGGAACGGTGTTGTTGACCCCGCACCGAAGCGTGCCGCGCTGCTTGATCTCGTCGAGGAGGGTCGTCTCGTCTGCCTGGGCCGCCTGGGTTTCTCCTTGTGCCCCCCCTCCTCCGCCTTCCTCTTCCCTCGTGCACGCCATCGCGACGACAGCGAGCGCGAAGACGAGCGCAAGGGTCTTCTTTGCTGCGAGTGAATGCATCCTTCCTCCCCCTATCCGCTCGGTTACGAGCGCTGGATTCGGCCACGACGACAGCCGGGCAGCAATAGCAACAGCTATTGTAGGCCGCGATCAGTTGGTTCTCAGGGATTGACCTCAATCGGAAGTGAGGTGCGGAAGCGTCCCTGGTAAGGGCATCGTCAAGAATCGCAGCCATCACCGCAGCATCCCGAACACGTTCAGTGCCAAGCATCTGCGGTTCCTTCACCGGCTTCCAGATCACTCTGGCTTGGGTTGGCCTGCCCACAGCCGTGGCACCTGCCACGCCGGCGCAACCAGTAGGCGTAGGTCGCCGCCGCCAGGGCAGCCCCCCACACGGGCCAGAACATCTCTGGCAACCACGCCGCGACGTCGTGGTTCTCTCCGGGGAAGTTGGCGCCGAACTGCCCTGTTAGCCCGAAGCGCACGAACATGAGCCCGGCCGAGGCGACGCTGACCGAGATGACTCCGGCGGGGACCACCGCCACGGCGACCGGCACGCTCCGCCCTCGAAGCCCGACCAGCCACCGGGGGAACACCTCGCCCCACCGCCGGGTGAGGCCGAGCGTGAGGATGGCGCCCCCGACTGCGAGGGTCGCGAGCCCGGCGCCCGCGTAGACCGTGTTCCCGAGGTCGTCGAGCAGCTGCTGGCTGACGCCGAGCGGGATGCCGAGAGCCCAGGCGTAGCGGGTGGCCGCGTAGCCGAGGGGCACCACCACGGCGATCCCCGTCGCCCAGCGTCCCCAGCGAGCGGCGGCCTGTGGCGTAGTCCAGGACGCGGACCGGCGCATGCGTCCGCACGCCGGGCAGCCACCGGTGTAGCGACCGTAACCCAAGAGCGCCGTGGCGATCCAGGCGAGACCGGCAAGGGTGAGTACCGCCATGTTGACCACCGGCCACGTCCACACGCTCGCTCCTTCGGGCGCCGCATCGAACAGCTCGAGGGCCAGAAGGATCGGGGTGTAGGCGATCGCGGCGAGCAACCGGTAGTCCGGCAGGACAACCGCCAGGGTCAGACCCAACCCGACGGCGAGCATTCTCGTCAGATGATGCGGCAAGCCGGGCGGCCGTTGCGCGAGGCGGAAGGCGATCATCACGCCGGCAAGCGCGACACCCAACCCGCCGAGAGCGGTGATGATGGCTGCGCCCGTTCGCGGGCCCCAGACCCCGAGGAGGGACAGCCCGGGAACGTCGTCCACGGCCGGGTCGGCGGGGTTGCCCCCGGCCCCAGCCAACCACGCGATGCCCAGCACCAGGTAGGCAAGGGACCAGACGGCGGCGGCGGGCAGCGCCAGCGCCGTCCATCGCGAGCGCGTCGCTTTGGGTCTAATCCTCCGGCCCGACCCGTCGTCGACCGTGGCGGTCATGGTGCTCTCCCTCCACCGGCGCCGGCAGGACGCCGTCCCGTGCGCATCATGAGAAACTCCTCACGTTCCCGTCGGGACACTACCGGCACAAGACGGGCGTGAGACACGGCTATCTCGCGCTGCTCGGCCCCTTTATTGAGCATGTTGCGGAGTGAGTCCACGTTGCTGGTCGCACAGGAAAGCCCTCTGGGGCATCCCACCTCGTCATGGTGTGGTCCACGGCCCGAGATCTGTTTCTCGGCGCGCCCAACCGGTATGCGATTAAGGTTCTGAACTATGGGAGTGCAACGCTTCACCGACGAGCTGTGGGCGTCCATCGAGGACATCTACAAGGAGATTCTGGTCCATCCGTTCGTCGGCGGTCTTACCGACGGCAGCCTCAACCGGGACGCGTTCCGCTTCTACGTAATTCAGGACGCGCACTATCTGCGTGAGTACGCGCGCTCTCTCAGCCTGCTGGCGGCGCGTGCCCCCCACGAGGACGACCTTGTGATGTTCTGCAACCATGCGGCCGGAGCTGTCGAGGTGGAACGAGCGTTACACGAGAGCTTTTTACCCGACTTCGGAATGACGCGGACCGACGTTGACGCGGCGTTGGTGGCCCCAACGAACCTTGCCTACACCTCGTACCTGCTGCGAACCTGTTACTCGGGATCGTTTGCCGAGGGTCTCGGCGCGGTTCTTCCCTGCTACTGGATCTATTGGGAGGTGGGCAAGGCATTGATCGAGCGCGGCTCGCCCGATCCGCTCTACGGGCGCTGGATCGACACCTACGGAGGCGAGGAGTTCGCAGCGATCGTGTTCGATGTCGTCGCCCTAACCGCCCGCATCGCCGATGGGCTCGGGCCGGCCGACCGGAGCGCCGTGCTGCACCACTTCGGCGTGACCAGCCGCTATGAGTGGATGTTTTGGGACATGGCCTACCGGCAGGAGGAATGGCCGGTCTGAGCAACCCGTGACGACGGCAGTTCGCCGGTCGAAGAGGAGTTGCGATAGGCGGCCGGAGGGACAGGCCTCCGGCGCCACGGCGTGTGTTCCGAGGTCAGCAGTTTCCGACCATGGCCTCTGCCGGGCCGAGGTGTCGCTGAGGGAGGGGATGACGTGGCAGAGATCGAGAGCGACGTCTTGATCGTAGGGGGCGGTCTAGGTGGCGTGGCGGCAGCGTTGGCGGCGGCTCGCCACGGTCATCGTGTCGTCCTCACCGAGGTCACCGACTGGTTGGGCGGCCAGCTCACCCAGCAGGCGGTTCCCCCCGACGAGCACCCCTATATCGAGCAGTTCGGATGCACCAGAACCTATCGTTTGCTGCGCCACCGGATAAGGGAGCTGTATCGTGCCTACTACCCCCTGACTCGTGAGGCGCGTTCCGACCCGCATCTCAACCCCGGCAACGGGTGGGTAAGCGGCTTGTGCCACGAGCCACGGGTTGCCCTTCTCGCAATCGAGTCGTTGCTGATGCCTCTGCAGAGCAGCGGCCTCTTACGGGTGCTTCTACACCACGAGCCCATCGACGCGGAGACGGATGGGGATCGAGTCCTCAGTGTCCGTCTCCAAGATTGCAATGGAGGTGAGGACGTCGTCGCGTGTGCGCCCCTGATGCTGGACGCCACCGAAACCGGTGAGCTGCTGTCCCTCACGAAAACCGAATACGTAACGGGGGCCGAGTCGCGCAGTGAAACCGCCGAGCCTCACGCCTCCCACGAGCGGCGGCAACTGAACATGCAGGCGATCACGTTCTGCTTCGCGATTGATCACCTCTACGGTGAGGACCACACGATCGATCGTCCGGAACGCTATGGGTTCTGGCGTTCGTACAAGGCGCCGTTCTGGCCTGGGCGCCAGCTGGGCCTGAATAGTCCCGAGCCTCAGACGCTCGAGCCGCTCGAGCACACCTTCACGCCCAATCCGAACCTCCAGGATGGACGCCGGGGGCCGGCCTCAAAGGAGCTGTGGCTCTTCAGGCGCATCGCGGACAGGGCCAACTTCGCCCCCGGCCGCTACAAGAGCGACATAACGCTCGTGAACTGGCCGATGATCGACTACTTCGACGGACCGATCCTCGATGTCCCTCAGCAGGAGGCGAGCCGCCACCTCGATGATGCCCGCCAGCTCAGCCTGAGCTTCCTCTACTGGCTGCAGACCGAGGCACCGCGACCGGACGGTGGCGAGGGCTACCCAGGTCTGCGCCTGCGCGCCGACGTCGTCGGTACCAAAGACGGGTTGGCCAAACACCCCTATATCCGTGAGTCTCGCCGGATACGAGCCCTCTACACCGTTGTGGAGCAGGACGTTGCAGCTGAAGTGCGCGGCGATGCCGGGGCCGTTTTGTACCCCGACAGTGTCGGTATCGGCAGCTATCGGATCGACCTGCATCCCTCTACGGGAGGAGACAACTACGTCGACATTCCTGCCTGTCCATTTGAGCTACCCCTGGGTGCACTGTTGCCGGTGCGTGTCAGGAACCTCATCCCGGCATCCAAGAACATCGGGACCACTCATGTCACCAATGGGTGTTACCGGCTTCATCCGGTTGAGTGGAACGTCGGCGAGGCGGCGGGGCTGCTCAGTGCGTACTGTCTGTCGCGGAAGGTTGACCCCCATCAGGTGCGGGAGCAGGAGGGGCATCTCCAAGACTTTCGCTCGTTACTCGTCCGGGAAGGCATAGAGCTGCACTGGCCACGGGTCTCTTCTGCTGACCCTTGCCCCTGAGTTGAACCAGAGTCACCCATCTGCTTGGCTACCCTCGACGCATGCAAGAGTATAAAGAGTCAAGTGGGTCGACCAAAGGGGGAGCCGTGAAACGACTACTGCTGGTAATCCTTGTAATCATGATGGGCCTTGCGGCCTGCGAAGGAGGGGGAGGGGAGGAGGCCGAGGGGAACGGCGGAAACGGGGACGCGGCGGCCCAGGAGAACGAGCTCAGCTTCGCCGTCGTGGTGCACGATGAACCGGCCGGCACGTTTTGGGGGGTGGTGAAGAACGGAGCCGAGCAAGCGGCGGAGGACGTCGGAGCATCGGTGACCGTTCAGGGCAGTGGAGAGCCTCAAGAACAGGCAGACCAGGTCGAGGCGGCGATCGCTCAAGGCGTCGACGGGATCGCCGTATCCCTTGCGAACCCCGACGCAATGAGAGGCCCCCTTCAGAGCGCAGCCGAAGAGGGCATCCCGGTCGTGACCCTCAACTCGGGACTCAGCGACTGGCAGAAGCTCGGCGCGATCACGCACGTTGGGCAGGACGAGGTCATCGCCGGCAGGGGCGCCGGGGAACGTCTCAATCAAGCCGGCGTAACGAAGGTCCTGTGTGCCATCCATGAGGTCGGCAACGTCGCCCTGGACGAGCGATGCCGGGGCGTGGAGGAAACGTTCGAGGGCGAGGTCGTGCGCGAGCAAATCGACATCAACGACCCCGTCGCCAGTCAATCGACCGTCAATTCGGCCCTCGAGTCCGATCCCGACATCGACGGGGTGATAACGCTGAATCCCGATATGGCGACGACCGCAGCCCTGCCCGCCATCCAGGATGTCGGCCGCGACATCAGCCTCGCAACGTTCGACCTGGGCACCGATGTTCTCGAGGGCATCATCGACGGAGACGTCCTTTTTGCCATCGACCAGCAGCAGTACATGCAGGGTTATCTGCCGATCGTGTTTCTGTCGCTCAACGTCGAGAACCTGAACACCCCAGGGGGCGGTCAGCCGGTGCTTACCGGGCCCGGCTTCGTGACGAAGGAGAACGCCGAGCAGGTCCTCGAACTGACAGAGCAGGGTACGAGGTAACGGGGCCAGGGCTCATGCGTTGCGGAAAGGTGGGGGACCAGCGATGACCGACCAGTCGTCGGCGGCGGCAGCGGTCGTTGGGAGCGAACGCATCGCAAGGCCGAGCATCTTGAAGCGGGCGTTGTCCCGGCCCGAGTTCGGCTCGTTGGTGGGGGCGATCGCCGTCCTGATCTTCTTCAGCTGGCGAGCCGATACGTTTCTGACCGCTCGAGGGATGGCGAACGTCTTGGATCCCTCGGCGACTCTTGGGATCATGGCTGTGGCGGTCGGCCTGCTCATGATCGGGGGCGAGTTCGATCTTTCCGCCGGCGTCATGGTAGGGGCCACCGCAACGATGTTTGCGCTGCTCACCGCCGACGCGGGTTTGAATATCTGGCTTGCGATGGTGATCAGTCTTGCCTTTGCCGTACTGGTCGGACTCTTCAACGGTTTCATGGTCTTGAAGACGCGCCTTCCGAGCTTCATCGTGACGCTGGGGACCCTCTTCATGATCTTGGGCGCGAATGTGGGGCTGACGCGGCTCATTACCGACACTGTGATCGTGAGCGGCGTCGACGACGCTGCGGGGTTCGACGTTCCGTTCAAGATCTTTGCCTCGAACCCAATTGGGCAGTACCGGATCACCGTTATCTGGTGGATCGTCATAGCCGCCCTTGCCACGTGGGTTCTCTTGCGAACGAAGTTCGGCAACTGGATCTTCGGCGTTGGAGGTGACCCCCAAGCGGCTCGAAGCGTGGGTGTGCCGGTTGTCTTCACCAAGGTCATGTTGTTCGTGTACGTGTCGGTGTCTGCATGGCTCGTTGGGATGATGAACACCTTCCGTCTGGCCTCGGCGAGCGTTTCCACCGGGATCGGTCAGGAATTCGAATTCATCATCGCCGCCGTCATCGGAGGCTGTCTGCTCACAGGGGGTTACGGCTCTGCGATTGGCGCCGCCATCGGGGCGCTCATCTTCGGCATGGTGAGGCAGGGGATCGTGCTCTCAGGGTGGGACAGCGACTGGTTCTTCTTGTTCCTCGGAGTGATGCTCCTCATCGCGGCGCTCATCAACCAGATCGTTCGCAAGAAGGCGGAAGAGGCGCGCTCGTGACCGTCGACATCGAGGTCGATTCGGCGTCGAAGCACTTCGGACAAGTGACTGCGCTCGATGATTTCTCCGCTGTGGTCAAGAGCGGAGAGGTCACCTGCGTGCTCGGGGACAACGGCGCGGGCAAGTCGACGCTGATAAAAATCCTCTCCGGCGTGTTTCCTCCGGATGAGGGCGAGGTCCGGGTGGATGGCAAGACGGTCCGGTTCACATCGCCGAGAGACGCGCTGAGACAGGGCATCGCCACCGTCTATCAGGATCTGGCGATGATCCCCCTGATGTCGGTGTGGCGGAACTTCTTTCTCGGGACCGAACCCACACGCGGGGTTGTGCCCTTCCGCAACCTCAACACTTCGTGGGCGAAGCAGACGGTGGTGGATGAGATGGGCAAGATGGGTATCCACATCCGCGATCCGGAACAGCGTGTCGGCACACTTTCCGGGGGCGAGCGACAGTCCCTTGCGATCGCGAGAGCGGTCTACTTCGGCGCACGTGTGCTGATTCTCGACGAGCCCACTGCCGCTCTGGGCGTCAAGCAGGCGGGTGTCGTCCTGCGCTACATAGTGATGGCGAAGAAGCGCGGCCTGGCGGTGATCTTCATCACCCACAACCCCAACCACGCCTACCCGGTTGGAGATCATTTCGTGATCCTGAAGCGGGGACGGGTGGAGGGCGACTTCCGCAAAGAGGAGCTGACCCTGGACCGCCTCGTGCAGATGATGGCCGGAGGGGAGGATCTCTCGAACCTCGTCCAAGAGTTGGAGCAGCTCGCCGCCGAAACGGGCGAGGCCGACCTGGCTGCCGCCGCGCACGGCATCAAGGATGAGATCAAGGACCTCCACCCGGACCGCAGGGACGAGTCCAGCGCATGACCGCCTCTGCGATGGAGCGAGAGGCGGCGAACACAATGATCGCGGCCGTCTTCCAGGGAGACGGCCTCCTGTCGATCATTGAACGTCCGGTTCCCTCCATCGCCAATGCCGACGTCTTGATCGAGGTTGAAGCATGCGGAGTCTGCGGCACCGACATCCACGTCCTCGAGGTTCCGCCTGCGCATCCGGCCCGTCCCGGAGTGATCATGGGACACGAGTTCGTCGGAATCGTTCGGGAGGCGGGGCCGGACGCCATCGGGGTTGAGCTTGGCGAGAGGGTGACGGTCGCCGCGAACCTGAGCTGCGGAAGCTGCTCGCCTTGCAAGAGAGGCACGCCCAACCACTGCGAGCACTTCACGACGATGGGGATCTTTCGGGACGGGGGCCTGGCGAGTTTCGTCGCGGCTCCGGCGAGCGCCTGCCACGTCGTGAGCAAGGACATCCCCCGCGAGATAGCCGCCCTCACCGAGCCTCTTTCGTGCGTCGTCAACGGGGTAGAGCAGGCCCACCTGCTTCCCGGCGAGGCGGTCGCGGTGATCGGAGCCGGACCGGTCGGGCTCCTTTTCCTGTCGTTGTTCAGGGCCGCCGGTGCCGGCCTCGTCGTCGTCGTGGAGCCGACCGAGCTGCGGCGCGATGTGGCCAAACGCATGGGGGCCGACGTGTGCCTCGATCCGTCGCAGGGCGATGTGGCAGGAGCGGTGCGCGATGCGACTTCCGGAACAGGGGCCGACGTCGTGGTCGACGCCGTCGGCGATCAGTTGCCCCAGGCGTTGTCTGCCGTTCGGGTGGGTGGGCGAGTGCTGCTGTTCGGCATGGACTCGAGGGCGCGGCCGAGTATTCATCAGTACGACATCACTCGAAACGAGCTCACCGTGCTCGGTGCCTACGTCGGCTCGAACGTGTTTCCCAAGGCGACGCGCATCCTCGCCTCTGGCCTGGTTGACCTCAGCCCCATGATCAGCCACCGCGTGTCCCTGGAGGAGTTGCCGCGCGCCCTCGATGCGATCCGGCGAGGAAGAGCGGTGAAGGTGGTTGTCGATCTCATGACGGGATCGTGACGGCCTGCGACTCACCGGGGCTTCGAAGTTCGAGCCGGCTGCGGGCCGCAGTGATCGGCTTCGGTGGACCACAACGGCGCAACTTCACTGCAACGCGCTCGCGTGGCTCGAGTCCCTTGTCACAGGGCTGAAGCCCACATGGCAACTGGGAAAGGCGAGAGCCGCGAAGGTTGAGCTCTGAAAGGCATCAGGGTGGCCAACGCGCCGGTCAGCTTCGGTGTGTTCGAGCTCTCCACCGGTGCCGCGCATCTGCCGGATCCCGACGAGGTCGCGAACGCCGTTGCAGACTCGGGCTACGAGGGCATCGATCTTGGCCCCCCCGGGTTCCTCGGCCGAGGCGACGCCCTCCGTCGCCGCCTGGACAACGCGCACCTGGACCTCGCCGGTGGCTGGGTCGAGCTGCGACTGGCCGATGGCGATGGTTTCGAACAGGACCTCGACTACCTGGAGGGTTGCCTCGATTTGTTCGAGGCGGGCTCGGGAAAAGAGCGAACGTCGTGGCCCAAGCCGACGCTGGCCGACGCCGGCTCGTCCCAGCGCAAGGCCAATCCGGGCAGGGGAAAAGACCTGCCCGGCATAGGTCTCGACCGCGACGGGTGGAAGTGCTTGGCCCAAAGGGTGTCGGAGGCGGTTGAGCGATGCAGGGGGCGGGACCTCGAGCCGACGTTCCACCATCACGCCTGTACCTACGTCGAGGCGCCGCACGAGATCGAGAGGCTGCTCGAGCTAACCGACGTGGGACTGTGCCTCGATAGCGGGCACCTGTTGCTCGGAGGCGGGGACCCCGTTCAGTCGTTATCGGATTGGGGGGAGCGCATCAACCAAGTCCATGTGAAGGACGCCCGCCTGAACGTGCTCGAGAGAGTCGTGCGTGAGGGTCTGGGAATGAAGGCGGTATGGGAGGAGGGTGCGTTCTGCGAACTGGGGGAAGGCGACGCCGGCATTGACGAGTTCTTGTCCGCGGTCAAGTCGTCGGGGTATCAGGGCTGGCTCGTGGTCGAGCAGGATCGCATTCCCTCTGCGGACGATTCGTTTGACGCCATTGCTCGCGCTCAGGCCCGCAACCGGGACCGATTGTGCCGCTATGGTCTATGACGTGGTCGAGAACGGACTAGCCGCAGAGAAGAACTGCAACGAGCTCGAGCCGTGACCGATCTGTGGCTTCCTGCGGGAAAGACATCGGACGGTCCCGACCCCCTGTTCATCTCACCGGAGCGAGCAGGCTGGTCCTATGCCGGGCTTCGGGTCATTGAGCTTTCCCCAGGCAAGTCACGAATATTTGTCACCGGAGAGGACGAGATGGCCGTTCTGCCTTTGGCGGGAGGATGCGTGGTCGAATGCGAGGGCCGGCGATTCGACCTTCGAGGCCGGGCCAATGTATTTGCGAGGGTGAGCGACTTCGCCTACGTTCCCATCGATTGCGAGCTCCGCATTACCAGCGCGGGTGGCGGTCGGTTCGCGCTTCCGAGCGCCCGCGCCGGCCGCCGGCTTGACCCTGCGTACGGCGCAGCCGAGGAGGTTCCCGTGGAGATTCGGGGGGCCGGACAGGCGAGTCGTCAGATCAACAACTTCCTGGAGCCAGAGGCGTTCCCCGCAGACAGGCTTATCGCCGTCGAGGTACTTACCCCGGAGGGAAATTGGTCGTCGTATCCTCCCCATAAGCACGACGAGCACCGGCCCGACGAGGCCTCCCTGGAGGAGATCTACTACTTCGAAATGGCCCGGTTACCGGCTCGGACAAGGCCGGAGCGAGAGATGGGCGCCGGTTTTGGGCTCCACCGGCTCTACACGAGCGACGGCAGGATCGATCTGACCGAGTCGGTGTCCCACGGGGACGCGGTGCTCATTCCACGCGGTTATCACGGTCCATCGGTTGCCCCTCCCGGCTACGACATGTATTACCTGAACGTTCTGGCGGGCCCGGACGAGCGCAGGATGGCTGTTCGCGATGATCCCGAACATCACTGGGTGCGCGACACCTGGCGTGAACAGCCCGCTGATGAGCGTCTTCCCATGATCACAGCCGAAGAGCAGTTGACCGAAAGAGCCGGAGGTTAAGGAGACTGAACATGAAGGGGCGCACGAGAAAGCTGACGATGGCCCAAGCTCTGGTCGAGTTTCTCGCCGTCCAGCAAGTCGAGCGAGATGGAGTGGAACAGCGCTTCTTTGCCGGTTGCTTCGGCATCTTCGGGCACGGCAATGTTGCGGGCATCGGCCAGGCGCTGCATCAAGCCGGTGACCGTCTGCGTTATCATCAGGCGCGCAACGAACAGGCGATGGTTCACGCGGCGGCTGGATATGCGCGCATGAAGAACCGCCTGGCCGCCTTCGCTTGCACCAGTTCGATAGGGCCCGGAGCGACCAACATGGTCACGGGTGCAGCCGCCGCGACGATCAATCGCCTTCCCGTTCTGCTTCTTCCGGGCGACGTCTTTGCCTCTCGGGGCCCCGACCCCGTGCTGCAGCAGCTCGAGGTTGCATCCGCACCGGATGTGTCGGTCAATGACTGTTTCAAGCCGGTGTCTCGTTTCTGGGACCGTATAAACCGTCCCGAGCAGCTCGGTGCCTCGTTGCTCGCGGCGATGAGAGTGTTGACCGACCCTGCCGAGACGGGCGCGGTCACTCTGGCCCTGCCACAGGACGTTCAGACCGAGGCGTGCGAATATCCGGCCGAACTCTTGGAGCGCCGAGTGTGGCACGTTGCCCGCCCCGTTCCCGAGCCTGCCCTGCTGGCGCTCGCCACGGACCTGGTGAGAGGCGCTCGTCGTCCGCTGATCGTCGCAGGTGGCGGAGTCATCTACTCCGAGGCGACTCAGGCGCTCGAGGAGCTTGTGGAGGCGACCGGCATCCCGGTAGCGGAGACGCAAGCGGGTAAGGGCTCGCTGCCCGCCGGCCATCCCTCGGCGCTGGGGGCGGTTGGGGTCACGGGGACCGCAGGAGCGATAGCAATGGCGCGCGACGCCGATCTCGTCATCGGCGTGGGTACACGCTGGACCGACTTCACAACCGCCTCTCATAGCGGTTTTGGCAATCCGGATGTGCGCTTCATAAACATCAACGTTGCCGCGCCGGACGCTGCCAAGCTTGCCGGTTTGCCCCTCGCCGCCGATGCACGCTCAACGCTGGAGAGTCTGCACAAGATGCTGGAGGGGTACACCGTGGACGCCCACTACAGGGCAGAAGCGGAAAGCCACGTTCGGGCATGGGATGCCGAAGTCGAACGCATCTACCACCTGGATCACTCGCCGTTGCCCAGCCAGGGAGAGATCATAGGGGCGGTCAACGATGCCGCCGCAGAGCGCGACGTTGTCGTTTGTGCGGCGGGCAGTATGCCGGGGGATCTGCACAAGCTGTGGCGCGCCCGGGATCCCAAGAGTTACCACGTCGAGTATGGCTATTCATGCATGGGATACGAGATAGCAGGCGGCCTTGGCGCGAAGATGGCCGCACCCGATCGCGAGGTATTTGTGATGGTTGGGGACGGGTCGTACCTGATGATGGCCCAGGAGCTCATCACCGCCATACAGGAGCACCACAAGCTGATCGTCGTCCTGGTCCAGAACCATGGCTACGCGTCGATAGGGGCGCTGTCGCAGTCGATTGGGTCGGAGGGGTTCGGGACGCGCTATCGCTATCGTTCGCCGAATGGCCGTCTGGAAGGCGACGTGCTTCCGGTTGATCTCGCTGCCAATGCCGCCAGTCTCGGCGCCCGGGTGATAAACGCGGCCTCTGTCGCCGAGCTGCGCGACGCCCTCAAGCAGGCGTCGGAGTCAGATACGACCACAGTCATCCACATAGAGGCAGACCCCGACGTCTCGGTTCCGAGCTATGGGTCCTGGTGGGACGTGGCCGTGGCGGAAGTCTCGGAGTCCGATTCGGTGGCGCAAGCGAGAGCCGAGTACGACAAGGCCAAGGCCAAGGAGCGGATGTTTCTTTGAGGAGAAGCAATGAGCTCGAGGCTGTGGTCATGGGCCGCGTCGGTGCGGACATGTACCCCAATCAAATCGGTGCGCCGTTATCCGAGGTGCGAACCTACACCCGCTATGCGGGCGGTTTCGCGGCGAACGTGGCGACGGGCCTCGCCCGGCTGGATGTCTCGGTCGCCATAGTAAGCAAGGTAGGCGATGAAGGCCATGGACAGTTCATCCGCAACTACCTTGTGGCCGAGGGGGTGGACGTACGGTGGCTTGGAACCGATCCGGATAATTTGACCCCCATTGTCTTCTGTGAGGTGGTGCCTCCCGACCACTTTCCACTTCTGTTCTACCGCAGGCCCACAGCACCCGATTGGGAGTTGACCACCGACGACGTCGAGATCGAACAAACGGCCAAGGTCCCCCTCCTGTTCATCTCTGGGACGGGACTCGCGCGCGAGCCGAGCCGGCAAACTACGGTCGATACGGCGCTTGCCCATGCAGGTACCACTGTCTTCGACCTGGACTGGCGGCCGAGCGTGTGGGATGAGCCGTCCAAGTACCCTGAGGTTGCGAGTCTCTTGTTTGACGGTGTAGAAGTTGTTGTTGGTAACGAAGAAGAGCTGCGTGCAGCCCTCGATGTCGATGATGCCGAGAAGGCATCGGGCGCGCTCATCGAGCGTGGCGTGAAGACCGTAATCATGAAGCGCGGGGCCGAAGGCGTTGTGTGCTTCGAAGGCGACGTCAGATTCGATGTTCCCCCGATAGCGGCAGAGGTGAAGAACGGGCTCGGAGCGGGCGACGCCTTCGCCGCTGCGTTGGGCCACGGCCTGGTCAGGAGACTCCCTATTGAAGAGACACTTCGGCGCGCCAACGCGGCCGGCGCCATGGTGGCAAGCCAACTCGCATGCAGTGAGGCGATGCCCACCAACGACGAGATCACGGCTTTCCTTCAAGGCAGACGTTAGGGACTGATGATGCGTCGCGTCAGAGTCGGAGTCGTTGGTCTCGGCAGACTGGGCCGCTTTCACGCGCAGAATCTGGCCGGACGCGTGCCCGGGGCAGAGCTCGCCATAGTGGTCGACGCGGTCGAGGACACCGCTCGCTCGATCGGGACGGAACTGGGGGTCAGGTGGTCCCTCTCCATTGACGACCTCCTCGGAGACGACACCATCGAAGCCGTGGTGATCGCTACGCCGACCCCCCTGCACGCCGAAATGATTCAGCGCGTCGCAGAGTCCGGGAAACACATCTTCTGCGAAAAGCCGTTGTCCTTCGATGTGGATCCCACCGTCAAAGCGATTGAGACGGCCCACTCGGCCGGCGTAAAGCTCCAGGTCGGTTTTCACAGGCGCTTCGATCCTGATTGGAGGGTGGCCGTGGACAGGATGGAGCGCGGCGAGCTCGGGGACGTTTACCTCTTCAGGACATCGCTGAGGGACATGAAGCCACCGAGTATTGAGTACATCGAGTCATCGGGGGGATTTTTCGTCGACGTGACGATTCACGACTTTGACACGGCTCGTTGGATGATCGGGGAGGTTGATGAGGTGACATCGTTCGGCTCTTCCGTAGCCGTCCCTGCCATTGCGGAGATAGGGGATATCGATACAGCTCTGGTCGTCCTGCGCTTCGCTTCGGGCGCCCTCGGCGTGATCGACAACAGCCGTGCCGCAGGCTACGGATACGAATGCTCGACGGAGGTCATGGGGGCGAAGGCAACCGCCCGCATAAGCCATCACCGGCGAGCCCACGTTCAATGGCTGACCGCCGGGCAGGCCGCAGAAGACTGGGTCGTGGACTTCACCGAGCGATACCCCGACGCTTATCGACTGGAGATGGACGACTTCCTTGGCGCGGTCGCCGAAGATCGCCCGGTGGCTGTGACCGGCGAGGACGCTTTGGCCGCGTTCACTCTGTGTAAAGCTGCCGAGGAGTCGTTCCGCTCGGGGAAGACGGTGAGGCTGGAGCATCACCATAGCAATGGCGAGGTGATCTACGAGAGAGCCAAGACGGGTTGATGGACGGATCGATAATCAGTACGGCCGATGTGGGCATCAAACATAGGATCGGCATATGAGCCGGTCACGAACGGGTGATGGTCGCCTGCGTGAAGGCGTCTTTCGGTTGCGAGTACAGGGGGGAATTTGAATGACTGCCAACTTGCATCGCCGCTCGACTCTGGTCGTGGTGGCGCTTTGCGTCCTGCTAACGATAACGGGCGGCATAGTGGTGCCGGAGGCCCCGGCCCGAGGTTCGATGACAGCTTGGGCCACGCGAGAAAGCACCGTTTCCCTGGCGCGAGCGCACGCCCACAACGACTACGAGCACGAGCGGCCGCTTCTCGACGCGCTATCTCAAGGATTTACGAGCGTGGAAGCGGATGTCTGGTTGGTGAACGGCAAGTTGCTCGTAGCTCATGAGCTGGAGGAAGTGCAGCCCGGCCGGACACTCAAGTCTCTATATCTCGAGCCCCTTCGGCGACTCGTAAGGCGTCACGGAGGCAGCGTCCACAAAGACTCCCCCTACTATTTTGCCTTGTGGGTAGATGTCAAGTCTCAGGCCTCATCAACTTATAGGGTGATTCACCGGCAGCTCAGAAGATTCCGAGCCATGCTCACCACCTTTCATCGTGACAGGGTGAAAGATGGGGCGGTCACGGTGATCATTTCCGGTGAGCGAGCCCCCGAATTGATGCAGCGCCAGAGAATTCGCTATGCGGGCATGGACGGCAGGCTCGAAGATCTGGCACCGGGGCACCGGCAAACTTCATGCCGGTCATCAGCGACAATTGGACGGAGCACTTCACGTGGATGGGGGCCGGCCCGATGCCCGAGAAGGAGCGCGCGAAGCTTCAGGCAATCGTGGAGATAGCTCACGCTAACGGCCAGCGCATCCGTTTTTGGGAGACGCCGGACGAGCCCGGAGCGGAGAGCGAGGCTGTCTGGCGGGAGCTCCTCGAAGCGCGGGCCGATTACGTCAACACGGATCATTTGAGCGAGTTGCAGGAGTTCCTCGTGGACAACGACCCACTGCCCTCGGTGCCGTACATCTACTGGCACGATTGCATCTGCTGGCCCGATCCCGCGATTCCCGAGGAGGACAGGCGCACGGCGTGATAGGCCGCGCACTTGATTCCGAAGCGCAGAGCGATTCGCGACCTTGTTTCGGGCTTCTCTCCCGCCGGGCTGGAGACGTTGAAGCGGCGTGGGGAGGCAGCTTCGAGCAGGAGCCGATCGTGGGCAACTGCGTGCTGGGGGTTCCTAACCCTTACTTAGCTTCACAGCAGGCGGTCATGAGGCGGGAGTAGCAGGCAGCTGTCGCCGAACTCGTGCCACAGATACCGAGCAGCGATTGCAGCGTCGTACGCCTGTTGGACGATCTCCGCCCCGGCTACCGCCTCGAGCAGCAGGAGATGTGACGCGCGCGGGGGGTGCCATCCGGTGATGAGGGCGTCGACGGCTCGGGCCGGGCGATCGGGCCCGAGGACCAGGTCGGTCCAACCCTGCCTCGGGGTGACGCTGCCGTCGATCGCAGCGACAGTCTCGATTGCGCGCGTAACCGTCGTCCCTACTGCGATCAGACGACCGCCTGCCCTGCGAGTTTCATTCATGAGCCAAGCTGTTGCCGGCGGGACCTGAAACCATTCCGCCTGAGGGATCTCGCCAGCCTCGAGCGAGGAAACGCCACAATGAAGCACGACCGGCGCCAAATTGATACCAACCGTAACCATGTCGGTGACGAGTCTTCGCGTGAAGGGACGCCCCGCACTCGGCATCTCTGCGCTGGCTGGCTCACGCGCGAAGACAGTCTGGTAGTCGGCTAGAGGCCACCGACCGCGCAGGTACCCGTAGCTGATGGGCCGGCCGTGCTTGCCGAGCCAGGCTTCGTCAGGGCCATCGACGTTTGTCAATGACCGCCACAACCTGCTGCCGGTCTCCAGAGACGGATCAGGATGAGCGGCCTCCAACTGCAACTCGGTTCCAGAAGGGAGGTCGATCGTCTCACCTGCGGTGGCATCACCTATGGGACCGGAGCCATCTCGCGCTCGCAACTCTATGATCCACCCGCCGCCTTCCAAAGGAGTCGAGAAGTGGATGACTATCGGTTCGCCGCAGGCTCGAGTACCTTCAACGGCCGCAGCACGCGTTGCCGACCTGTTGACCACCACGAGATCTCCCGGACGAAGGATGTGGCTGAGGTCGTTGAAACGCGCGTGTTCCACGCCCTCTGGCCGGGAGACGAGCAGCCGAACCTGGTCACGCCGCAGACCTCTCGCTTTGGGAGGTTCTGTGGCGGCCAACCGGCGCGGCAGATTGAAGGTCGTCACCGGAGCATCAGCCAGGAAGGTGCTCACGGCCGGCTGTCCACGGACAAGGGCCGGAGGTCGCTCTCGCGATACCTCCCGCTGGGAGGGCGCTCGTCGACGAGGCGGAGCAACGACGGTACAACGGCTTCCGGCTCGGCGCGGTCAGAGATGTCTTCGTCCGGGAAGGCCTGTTGCTGCATCTTGGTGCGCATGTCGCCTGGATCGAAGGAATAGATGCGAATGGCCGGCTGCTCTTCGGCCAACACCGCGCTGAGCTGATCGAGAGCGGCTTTCGACGAACCGTAGCCGCCCCAACCCGCGTAAGGCTCCAGGGCGGCATCGGAGCTGACGTTGATGATCGCGCCTTGGCTCTCCGTGAGCTCCGGTAGCAGGGCCTGGATCAACCCGAGTGGCGCAATGGCGTTGATGTGGATGACACGCTGGAGTTCGTCGAGAGGGTAGTCGCTCAGATCCGGGCGGGGTGTCGGACCGAGGGTGCTCGCGTTGTTGACCAACAGGTCGAGTCGTCCTACCCGATGCACGGCCTTCACCATCTCATCTCTGTGTGCCGGGTCACTCACATCACCTGCGAGAGCCGTGACCCGGGGCGAGTCACCGAAGCCCTTAGATGCCTCTTGTAGAACCGTGCCGCTTCTGGCGTCGACGATGAGCTGCCACCCGAGGCGGCCGAGCTCTTGGGCCAGCGCTTTGCCTAGTCCGCGGGAAGTGCCTGTCACGAGTGCGATGGGCATCGAGAAGCTCCTTTCTTTTGAGACGTTGGCCAAATGGTAAAAGTTGAAGTAAGGTTTAAGTCAAGTCTGGATGCGATGAAAGCGAGAAGCACATGACCGAGGCGGCCATGACGGTCAGTGAAGTGGCGCGACGGAGCGGGTTTGCGCCCTCCGCACTGCGCTTTTACGAGCGCGAAGGGTTGATCGCTGCTCAACGAACCGAGGGAGGGCAGCGGCGCTACGAAAGGATCGTCTTGCGGCGTCTCGCATTCATCCGAGCCGCCCGCCAAGTCGGCCTCACTCTCGAAGAGGTGAGGGAGGTGTTGGCCGAGCTGCCGGCATCGCGCACTCCCACCCGGGCGGACTGGTCGCGCATCTCACGGCTCTGGCGCCGACGTCTCGACGAGCAAGTCGAGGCGCTTGTGGCACTGCGGGATGGGCTTGACTCGTGCATCGGGTGCGGCTGCCTCTCGATGAAGCGCTGCCAAACCCTCAATCCTCAGGACGTTGCGGCCGCCGGCGGCCCAGGGGCGGCGTACCTCCCCAGGCGGTTGCGGGAGCCGCTCCCCCAGTGAGGGGACCCATCGGCAAACGCGGGGCTGACCGCACGAGAACGCCTTCTCCGACCGCAAACCAGGTCATGGCGTGGTTTCTCGCACGAGTCCCTGTTCTCGGCGCGCCGACCCCACGGCCGCCGCATCGGACCATTACCAGCGGGCGATCAGGCGGCACGGCCCGCCCGAGCCCTCCTCCCAGGGGATGAGCCCGACAAACGCTCGCGCCCCGATCGGGGGAATCCGCTTGAGGTTGGCGACGTTCTCCAGCCCGTATTTATTGGCTCCCAGGATCGTGAGATGAGCTGCAAAGGTCGTCGACGGGCCGTGGTCGAGGCTGAGGGTGTCGACGCCGATGCAAGTGATTTCCCGGTTGGCGAGCAGCCACTCGACCGCGCGGGCGCCGAAGCCGGGGAAGTGATACTTACCGTCGGCTCCGACGTTCTTGAAGGCCTCGGGATCTGGTAACCGGCGCTCCCATCCCGAATACATGAAGACGCCGGCCCCCTTGGGTATGCGACCATACCGTCGCTCGAACCTTTTCAAATCCTGTGGAGTCACAATCGCGTCGGGGTTGTCTGCCGCCCGATCGGAGATGTCGACAACTGCAGCAGGAACAAACAGCTCGTCCAGGGTGATTTCGGGGGAGTGGCGTCCGCCGACGATGAAGTGGCCGGGCGCGTCCAAGTGAGTGCCGGAGTGCTCTCCGAATTTCCATTCCTGGCTGTAGAACCCGTCCTGCGCCACCGTCACGAGCGTCCGTCTCACCGGCGCATCGAAGGAGTAGACGGGGAAGCCTTCGCTGAACACGTGAGTCAGGTCTTGGGACCTCTTCTCGAATGCGGGCGTGGCCAGGCCGCGTTTGGGAAGAACACCAGCGGCTGCGGTACCTACCCCCGCCACCAGCGCCGTGCGGCGACTGATCCGGGTGGGAGCCTCGTCATGGACCGTTCCACGAACCGTTTCGATGGTGCCTGGAAGACACATTCTGCTCTTACCCCCTCGTCCCGGCGATCAGTACGGTCCAATCCTGCTCCGTCCGGGAGCGGATGGCAAACGGCCGTTCTCTCGAGCGGCCCGACTTCGACCGGCGCACACCGATCATTGTCACTTTGAAAACGACGTTGTCTGGTATCCCTGGTCAGTGGGGCCGCCCGACAAAGAGGACGGGACTATGACAACTTCGGATGAGAGTTGGAACCGGCGGCTCGAGACGGCGCGCCTCGAGCTCGTCCCGCTTGGCCCTCATCACGCAGATGAGATGGTCTCCGTTCTTGCCGATGTGCGCCTCTACCACTTCACGGGCGGGGAACCCCCTGCCCTCGAGGATCTGCGCCGGCGGTATGAGGGGTGGGCGAGCCGGGTGGCTCCCGATGGAACAGAGCGATGGCTCAACTGGATCATTCGCCGCCGCGTGGACGCGCTGGCGCTGGGCACCGTCCAGGCCACGGTGGTCACCGATGGAGGCCGGGTGATCGCCGACGTGGGGTGGATCGTGGGGACCGAATATCAGGGGCAGGGATATGCCTCGGAATCCGCCAAGGCTCTGCTCGAGTGGTTGTTCGACTGTGGTGTCGAGGAGATCAGAGCGCATGTTCACCCCGGCCACGCCGCCTCGGCCCGGGTGGCGTCGAAGATCGGCATGGAGCCGACCGGGGAGTGGTTGTCGGGTGAACGTCGCTGGAGCTGCTCGAGGCAACCATGACGACTTGCTGTGAGGCCGGTGAAGCACTACAGCAGCCCGCTGGGTCAGGAGGTCCAAGGGATCGCTAAAGGGCGGCGTGAGACCGGCGCAAGGTGGCGTACCGTCGGGTTATGAGAATACGCGTTGATCTGGTCATCGGCCCTGTGGTAGTCGTCCGATGAGCCCGGCGATCGAGACCGCCGGGCTCCGAAAGGCATTCGGCGAGCATGTCGCCATCGAGGGGCTGGACCTGACGGTTGAGCGCGGCGACGTGTTCGGACTCTTGGGCCCCAACGGGGCGGGCAAGACAACGACCATCCGCATGCTGACGACGCTGCTTGCGCCCGACTCGGGGACAGCACGCGTCTGCGGGTTCGACGTCACCGCCCAACCGAGGGAGGTTCGACGGCGCATCGGCTACGTGATGCAAAGAGTCGCGTACCGGGGGTTGTTGACCGGCCGGGAGTGTGTGGAGATCGAAGCGGCCCTCTACCATCTGCCGCGCCGCGAGATCCCCCTGTTGGCCGAAGCGGCCCTCGACGCCGTGGGAATGCTTCCCCATGCCGACCGTCGTTGGACGACCTACTCGGGCGGGATGCAAAAGCGTCTGGACCTTGCGTGCGGCCTCCTGCACTCTCCCGAGGTCCTCGTCCTCGACGAGCCGAGCCTCGGCCTCGACGTTCAATCCCGGCACAATGTGTGGGATTTCGTAAGCGACCGGCGCCTGGGCGGGGCAACCATCCTCCTCGCCACGAATTACCTCGATGAGGCGGATCGTCTGTGCAACAAGATCGCGATCATCGACAATGGACGCGTTGTCGTCCAAGGATCACCGTCGGAGCTGAAGAAAGCAGTCGGCGCGGATGTGGTCGAGGTGGCCACACGCGAGCCGGAGCGTATGCGGCGAGTGATCGAAACCGAGCCCTGGGTGAAGAAGATCGTAATCGGCGATCTGGGCGACCTGCACATCTTTGTGGAGGACGCGACGGTGGCGTTGCCGGCGGTGATGCGCATGGGTCTCGAGCACGGAATCGAGCTCGAGAAAGTGACCTACAGCCAGCCGTCGCTCGACGACGTGTTCCTCCTCCACACCGGCCGGGAACTGAGAGAGGTGGGTGTGGCGTCGTGACCGTCGAGCAGTTGGATGTAAGGAAGAGTGCACCTGGCGATGGTCCTGACTCGGTGGCAGGCGCCCGCAGGCGCTACGCCCAGGAAGTGCTTGCGCTCGCCCGTAGGTGGTGGATCGAATTGCTTCGCGAGCGGCTGAATCTCGTGTTCAGTCTGGCCCAGCCCGCGATCTGGCTCGTTTTCTTCGGGGCAGGCGTGGAACGGGCCATCGACACCGAGGTTATCGGCACTGACGACTACATCGGCTTCATGCTCGCAGGCATAGTCACCTTCACTATCGTGGGCAATGGTGTCAGCGGCGCCATGCCGCTCCTCTGGGACAAAGAGACCGGCTATCTGGACCGGCTCATGAGCATGCCTATCGCCCGGAGCTCGGTGATCGTCAGCCGGTTTGTGTTCCAGGTCGCCCAACAGTCGGCTCAGATCCTTCTCGTCGTCCTGGTTGCCCTTGCCCTTGGCGTGCGGATCGCCACCGGGCCGTTGGGGCTTCTGGTGATCCTTCTTACTGCTGCTCTGCTCACGATGTCGGTCACGGCGGCCTTCTCGGCGCTCGCCTATGCCGTCCCGCAACACGGCACGTTCTTCGCCGTGGCCGGGTTCGTATCCTTGCCTTTGCTGTTCATGAGCAACGCCTTCGTGCCGCTCGATGCCATGCCTGTGTGGATGGAGGTCGTCGCTCGCATCAATCCGCTCACTTACGCAATCGAGGCGATGCGCACACTTGTGCTGGACGGTTGGGAATCTCGAGTTGCGGCGTCACTGGCTGTTCTCGGGGCGGCCGGGGCGATTTGCCTGGCGCTGGGCACGTGGCAGTTTCGCAAGCAGACCGGAGAACGTGTCCGTGGGTGAAGTCGATCTGACTTGGAGCAGACAAGGAGTTGACAATTGGAACGAGTAGCGGGCATCGGCGGTGTGTTCTTCCGGAAAGGTTTGTGCGGGCTCAGGCGTCGTCTTCTGGATCCCAGTGAAACAGAAGCTCCAGGGACATCCAAACCGTCTTCGACCAGGGGTAGAAAACCACCGGGAGGAGCCCGTTCGTAAGGAGCCCTACGGCTAGCAGCAGCCGCCACGGGACGTCCGGAAAGGTCGGCAGAACGATCAGCCCGAACAGGACGATGAACCAGAGCTCGCAAACGGCGATGTTCACGATCATGGCGCCGGTCCAGTAGCCCTGTTCCCGCTCGAAGCGATAGCCACAGGTTGGGCACCTATCGAGTAGTCGGAAGTAACCGGCGAAGATGCTCGATCCGCCACACCGGGGGCAGCGCTTGCGCAAGGCGCGCCGAAGGGCCTCCCCAAAGGTGGGAGCGGCAGGCATCTGGGGTTTGCTTCCCGGGGCTCGCACGTCTTCTCCTCGCCGGACCTTGCAGTCTGATGACGATCTATACACAGAGGACAACCTTAGAGCCACTCTGGCCTCACCCTGCGGCCCCCAGTCCAAAGCACAGCCTCTATGAGGTGCAGTGCAAGCACCGGACCTCATAATGGGCGTGGACCGCAGTTGATGCGACCCCGCTGGCTCGGGGACGCGCCCCCAGATGTGACCATACAGAAGGGAATCACATGGACTTGCAGGAAACGGCTGACAGACTCGAAGATGTCCTGGGGTTGCAGACCCCGGCGATAGCCCTTGCATTCGTCGATCGGGCCCCCGACGCAGTCGAGGAGTTCGCCGGAGACGCACCGTCTGCGTGCAGTTTCTGGCGCTCAGCAGAGAGCGGTACGTTCTATGCGCCGGCGCGGAGCCACGGGAATTGCGCCGTGGGAGCCATGGTAATGGGCTTCAGCACGATCGATCTGGGTGAATCTCTCACCGAGAGTGTGGAGACCATGGTCGGCTCGTCCTATCTGGCCCCCGAAGAGCCGGCGAACATCCCGTCCGTTGGTCAGGACCACGCTGGAATCGTCTACGGACCACTGCGTGATTTTCCCCTGGAGCCGGACGTCGTTCTGATGTGGTTGTCCCCGGCTCAGGCGATGCTCTTCGGCGAGGCCGGCAGCAACGTCGCCTGGTCGGACTCTTCCACCGGTGTGCTGGGGCGCCCGGCGTGTGCAGCTCTTCCCCTTGCCCTCAGCAATGGCAGCCCTCAGCTGTCCCTTGGGTGCATAGGAATGCGAACCTTCACCGAGGTGAGCGACGACCGCTTGCTCGGAGTGTTGCCCCGTGCAGCAATAGGTCCGTTTGCCGAATCGCTCCGGGTCGCCCAGGACGCCAACCGCCGGATGGCGGCTCTCTACCAGGAGCGCAAACGAGCAGTTTTCGCAGGTTGACGGAGAGCGGTGAAGGTTGCGGCTTTGGTAACCAGGCAGCAGGTTGTCAGGTTCCGGGTGTTTGCGCACGGATTGAGTGAGCGAAGGACGGCGCAATCGCCCGAGAAGTGTGCCGGGTTCATCGGGCTCCATGACAGCCCCGAAGGCAGCGCCTTGCTCGCGCTTGGAGCGCGGATACGGGATCTGGATCCGGAGATATATGAGCGTGCCCTCGTTGCCAAGAAGACACTGGTGCGGGTGTGGGGCGCACGCGGCGCTCCGTATGTCGTGCCCACGCGCGACGGTCACATCTTCACCACCGGAGCTTTGCCCGACGACGACGAGTCGCTGGCGTCGCTGCTCGGCGGGGACGCGTCAAAACTTCTGGAGACCGGCGTACCCGTACGCGAGGCTTTTGATAAGGCGGTCGAGGCGGTTGAAGCCGTTCTCGACCGCCCAATGCGCAAGCGGGATCTGAGTAAAGCGTTGCATGGACGCCTCCCGCGATCACTCGAGCCGTGGTGCGAAGGTTGTCAGGTCGCACATATCCCGGATGGCCTGCTGCGCATCGTCGGTTTGACCGGCGGGATGGTCTTCGGACCGAGGGTCGAAGGGTCGCCTGCGCTCGTGAGAACGCGCGATTGGCTTGGCCGGAGCTTTGACTCCGAGTACAAGGCTGAAACTCGCGACGTCCTGGTGCGTCGCTTCCTGCGCCACTATGGTCCCGTTACACACTCCCACTTCGCAAGATGGACCAACCTCTCAATTGCGGATGCGCGCCGGAGCTGGGAGCGACTGCAGGACGAGATGGTCCCGGTAGAGTTGGAGGGGAAGCGGAACTGGATCATGGAGGAGGATTTGGATAGCTTGCGAGAGGCGCCTCAAGCGGGTGCTGTGCGGTTTCTGCCTCCGAACGATCCGTTTCTCGCACAGCGCGACCGCGACAATCTGATCCCTCAGCGCGAAGTGCGGAAAAAGGTCTGGAGACCCGTGGGCAACCCGGGAGTATTGCTGGTCGACGGGGAGCCCGTCGCAACCTGGAGGGCGAAGTCGAAACCGCGGCGACTGGAGATCACGCTTGAATCGTGGTCGCCCATTTCCGCGGGCCGGCGCGCAGAACTGGAGCAGGAAGCCGCCACGGTGGCCCATCTGCGGGCTCATGACGAAGCGCAGCTTGTGGAGAAATGACTGTCAAGTGACTTGCGTACCCATAATCCACTAAGACGCCATTGATGACTAGCAAAGGACTGGGATTTGCTCGAGCTTGTGGAAGTCTCCCGCCGCTACGGTGGCGTCGTTGCGCTCAAAGATCTCTCGTTGAGCGTGCCGAAGGGGCGTATGGTCGGCTTCGTCGGCCCCAACGGGGCCGGCAAGACAACTGCAATGCGCATCGTGCTTGGTCTGCAGGAACCCGACAGCGGCGATGTCCGGTGGGAAGGGCGCCCGCTGGATGGCGCCGTACGCCGCCGGATCGGTTACATGCCGGAAGAGCGTGGCCTCTATCCCAAGATGCGTGTGCTCGAGCATGTGATCTACGTCGCCCGGCTCAGCGGAATGGATGCCGACGCTGCGGCCTCGAGCGCGCGTTTGTGGGTCGATCGCTTCAGCCTGCAGGAGCGTGCGAACGACAGGGTCGAAACGTTGTCACTCGGCAACCAACAGCGCGTCCAGCTCGCTCTGGCGCTGGCGCACGATCCCGATCTGCTGGTTCTGGACGAGCCTTTCTCCGGACTTGATCCGGTCGGTGTCGATCTCATGAGCGACGTGCTGAAAGATGAGGTTGCAGGCGGCGCGGCGGTGATGTTTTCCAGTCACCAACTCGAGCTCGTCGAGAGGATCTGCGACGATGTCGCCATCATCAACAATGGGCGGCTCGTCGCCTCGGGAACGGTTGACGAGCTGCGCTCGACCGGCGGCCGCTCCATACGGGTCGAGGGAAGCGAAGGGGCGGTTGACGAGGTGACAGCTCTGCCCGGTGTGACGGTTCGCGCCGGGGGAGCGTGCTGGGTCGTGGTGCAGCTCGACGGCTCGCTCGACGGCGAGCAGGTGCTCGATGCAGCCAGAGCGAGTGGCACTGTAAGCCACTTCTCGACCGAGCGACCTTCGTTGACCGAGCTGTTCCGGGAAGCCGTGGCGCAGTGAGCCTGAACAGTTCACGAGCCGTCGGACTCATAGCGCGCCGGGAGATAAGCCAACGACTACGCGACAAGGCCTTTATCATCTCGACCGGATTCATCGTGGTCGTCATCCTCGGGATCGTTCTCGCGCCTCAGCTGTTCGGCGACGGTGACGACGAGCGCCGGCTAGGCGTCAGCGGTAAGGCGTCCCGTCCACTTGCGGAGGCCCTCGAGAACCTGCCTCAGAGCGCTTCAGTGTCTGTCGAAACCCGTTCGTTTCCCGACGAGGCCGACGCGACCGCGGCAGTCTAGTCCGGTGACGTGAACGCCGCTCTCATCGACGGCCGGTTCGTGGTCGAGTCCGAGGCGCCCGAGGATCTCGTGGCGGTGATTCAGGCCGCCGGGCAGCAAGTCAGAGCACAGGAGCTGATCCGCACCCGTCAGGTGCCGCAGGACGAGCTGCAGGCGGTGCTCGACCCCGAACCGGTGGCGGTCAGGGCGCTCGACCCGCCCGAGCCGCAAGGAGACCAGCTCGAAGCCATCGCTGCCGTTGGCGTGCTGTTGCTCTATCTGCAAGTGATCACCTACGGATACTGGATCTCGATGGGGGTCACCGAAGAAAAGTCGTCGCGTGTGGTCGAGGTCCTGCTCGCAAAGACGCGGCCGGCGCCGCTGATGGCGGGGAAGGTCATCGGCATTGGGCTCTTGGCCATTGGCCAGCTGCTGTTGTTGTCGGCCGTGGGGATAATTGCTTCAGTCGTGACCGGGGTGATCGAGCTTCCGACCGAAGCAGCCGGAACGATAGCGATCGTCCTTGTGTGGTTCATACTCGGCTTTGCCCTTTATGCGATGCTGTATGCCGCTGCTGGGGCGCTTGGTTCCAGGCAGGAAGAGGTGCAGAACACGACATCGCCTATGACGATCGTGCTCATCGCAGCCTTCATGTTGTCTTTTCAGGTGTTGCAGGACCCCGACGGCACCCTCGTGCGGATCGGTACCTTTGTCCCCCTAGCCGCTCCTCTCGTGATGCCACTCCGGATAACCATGGGGGAGGCGCCGCTGTGGGAGATCGCCGCATCCGTAGCACTCACGCTTGCTGCAATCGCCTTACTGATCCCGGTGTCCGGCCGCCTCTACTCCGGCGCCATTCTGCGGACGCACACCCAAACGAAGCTTCGCGAGGCGTGGCGAGCAGGACGGGGTAGCCATTGAACTCTCAGCGGCCGCCGGCGTTTGCGCCTGCGCGATTCTTCGAGGGGTGTCTTCCGTCTTCGGGTCGGTGCATCTCGTAGCCTCCCTTGCCGCTCGTCTTCGCTGCATACATTGCAGCGTCCGCGTTGTGCAGTAGTTCCTCTACCGCCTCGCCGCCGGAACCGCTGAAGACGATCCCGATGCTGGGTCGAATACGCCTCTCCTTGCCATTCCAGGCGAAGGTTGCACCGATCGACTCGATTATTCGCTCCGCAGTTGTTGCAACGTCCTCGATGACAGCGGCGTCCTCCAGCAGGACTACGAACTCGTCGCCACCCACCCGGGCAGCAGTGTCGTTGGCCCGCAGACATGCTGTCATGCGGTGCGCCGTTCGAAGCAGGAAGGCATCGCCCGCGGCGTGGCCCAGAGTGTCGTTGATGGCCTTGAAGCCGTCCAGGTCGATAAAGAGAACTGCAAGGCGTTGATGAAGCCGCTTCCCGCGGGACAGAGATTGTGTGATCCGATCTACCAGCAAGGCTCGGTTCGCCAACCCGGTCAACGGGTCGTGCAAGGCGCGATGACGCAGTTGGTCCTCCAAGGCTTTGCGGTCGGTGATGTCGCGGTAATTGGAGACCAAGCCGCCAACACTGGGATCGTCCAGCAAGTTGGTCACGGTCATCTCGATCCAACGCCAGGTTCGATCCTTGTGCTGCAAACGCAACTGGATTCTCTTGGCATCCCCGGGGCGCTTGGCCACAGCGTCTAGAAGTTCGCGGGTGCCGGCCACATCTTCTGGGTGGACCAACGCCAAACTGCTCGTGCCGATTTGCTCTTTCGGATAAAACCCCAAGACCCCCTCTATGGACGGACTGACGTAGTCGATCGTGCCACCGGCGTCGAATACAGCTATCACGTCGGACATTTCCTGCACCAGCGAGTGGAAGCGCCGCCCCTGCATGGCTGCGGCCTGCTGTATCTCCTTACGCTCCGTTATGTCCAGCAAGACCCCTCTGTAAAGAGGCTCGCCTTCGGGAGTATAGAAAAGGACATACTCATCGCTGATCCAGACGACTCGTCCATCGCTGGCAAACAATCGATATTCAGTCACCTGCCTCTGTTGATCGCTGCTCCTGAGCAGGGCTTGCTCTTCTTCGACCATCCTGTTCTTGTCGTCCGGATGAAGCTGCCTTAACCACAGCTCTGTCGTGAACTGTTCCGGGGTGAAGCCGAGGATGGGGTAGACCTGTGGGCTGATGTAACGCCATTCTCCGTATGCGCCCACACCGGCCAGGTAGGTGATTGCGGGCACCTGCTCGACGAGAGCCTTGTAGTCGATGCTCGCCTCGGCCGGCGCCCCCGGACGGCTCCGGCGCAGGGAGCCACGGACCCGATGGCGAAAAAGGCCTCGGGTTGCCGTGATTGCCGAACTGGGCGCGGACGAGAGGCGTGACATCTTCACCTATCGTCCAAAACGGCTCCTGGATTAAGGGAATTTATGCCAAAAGCGGCGCTTCATGCGATTGAGTGGGCCCCCTGGACCGGCACCACGGTCCGGGAACCGAAGCGGTGGGCGGTGGTCACGACGCCGCCGTCACTCCCACCGCAGGAGCATGGGTTCACCGGCAGGGGGAGGCGGCGGTTCCTTCCTCGAGGTGTGTGCGGACTCGGGTGGAGGCTCAGGACTCCGATCCTGGTTGCGTCAGCTCGTAAACGTTGCCGTCCGGCGCGCGGAAGTGCGCCCATTCGTCTCCGGTTGGCTCCCACCGCTGCACGCCTCCGATGAACTCCGCTCCGCCCTGCTCGAGGGCGGCACGGGCGGCGTCGATGTCGGTGACGAGGAACCCGCCCACCGGGCCGCTGTCGAAATGGGTATGACTCTCGTCTGTGGGCCCGAATATCTCGACCTTGCTCCCATCCGGAAGCTTGAAGACGGTGGAGTCAGGCTCTTGATGATCGATGACGAGCCCCATTGTGTCCCGGTAGAAGGTCAAAAGAGCATCGTATCGATCGGTGCGCGTCCCCAACCAGGCGAGCCCTCTTATCAACTCCGTCATTCCTGATCACTCCTCTCCGTGGGAATTCTTCGGCCGCGCCGGAGGACGGTCCTCGGCAGTGGTCTGCGTGCGATTGCTTCATTCCATGACGCCGCCTCGATAAGCACAAGATCCGCCACCATGCCGGTTTCCACCCGCGACCGTCCGTCGCAGACACCGCGCAGCAGAGCGGCCTCGTCGTCCACATGCGCCGTGATGCTGGCCAGAAAGGCAGCTTCGAGCGGGTCGGCGTCTCCATACGGATAAAAGACGTCCATGACGTTGTCGCTGCCGAAGCGCACCGGTACTCCGGCATCGAGCATCTCGCGCACCGGAGCGATACCCCGGCGCCGGGGCGTTGTGCTTCCCCTGTCCTGGAGATGCAGGTTGAGGGCTGGAAGTGCAATCACGCTCATCCGGGCCTCCGCCAACTTGGCGATGGTGCGTGCAGCATCTTCCGGCGGGATCGTCGCCAGTGAGCAACAGTGGCTTGCGGTGACGCGGCCGTGCAGGTTTCTGGACAGACACAGGTCGGCGAGCTCTTCCAGGTAACCGGGGCCGGACTTTTCATCGATATGGAAGTCGGTATCGACCTCGAGCTCCGTTGCAAGATCCAGCACTGCATTCAAAGAGGCTGTGGGTTCGTCGTGGAACTGAACCACCGTACCTATCATGTCGGCCTCACCGGCCACCGCCTCGGTTATGGTTCGGCGCCCGATGGCTGAACTGGGATCCAAGTGAGCGGTGGCGAAGGCGACGATGGAAACATCGAGCACCTCCTTGAATTCTCGGCGCGCACGGGCAACTGCGTTGAGGGGCTTCCATCCCCCTATGGGATCGATGTCGACATGGGTGCGTAGACGCGTCGTACCGTGCGCCATGGCGCGCCGGAAGAGCCTGCAGGCGCGCTCGAAGATTTCCCCTTCGGTCGCCGCCCGTTTTACGGACTCGACCTGTTGGATCGCGTCTTCGAGTGATCTTGCCGCCCGGGGGCCCTGCGCGTAGGCTTTGTCGGCGTGCAGGTGCAGATCGACGAAAGCGGGCAGCAAGAGACGCTCAGGGGTCCCCGCATTCGATGGGGTGATCGATTGGATCCGGCCCCCTGCTATGCCGACGTCGAATGCCCCCGTCGTTCCCGGCAGGGCCACACATTCGAATCGCACAGGTTCGGGAGATTCGGATGCCGCGCCCAAGCTCACTCGTACAGGGTCGTGGTGACGGGCACGTCGGCAGCTTCGAGACCGGCGCGCCGAACGATATCGGCGGCTCGAACCCGCGCTTCAACGTGCAACGCATCCTCATCGAGGGTCGCGACTCTGCCGTCTTTGAAGAGGCAGCGGCCGTCGACCCAGGTCTGCGCGATGGATGCGGGGCTCACCGACCAGACGAGTGCCTGTACCGGATCCCGATAAGGCGTCCACTCGAAGTGATCGAGATCGAAGAGCACGAGGTCGGCTTTCTTCCCCGGCTCGAGCGAACCGATCTCGTCGTCCCACGAGAGAGCCCGGGCCCCTTCGATTGTGGCCATCCTCAAGGCCTGATGGGCCCCTACCATCTCGGGGTCGACCCTAGCGTCTTTGAAGAGACCCGCCACGAGATACAGTTGACGCATCAGGTTCATGTTTCCGGCGGCAGCAACTCCGTCGGTTCCGAGCCCCACCCACACGCCGGCATCCCGCATCTCTGGGTACTTGCCGATGGCGGTCGCACCCTTGGCCAGCTTGAGGGAAGTCGAGGGGCAGAAGGCGACCGAGGTGCGGTGCTCTGTGAGGAGTCCCACTTCCTCGTCGGTCGCAGCAACTGCATGGGCGAGCACCAGATTGGGGCCCAGTCCATCCATTTCGGCGATGCGAGTGATCGGCCAGCATCCATATCGTTTTTCGGAGACCCGCGCCTCTTCGATGCTCGAGGCGATGTGATAGGTGGTTCCGACCCCAAGGCTCTCGGCAAGGGCGCGCGCGCCGACGTGCAACTCGGGGCTGCACGGTTCCTTCCCCTCGATGTTCACCCAGCAGCGAATGCGTCCTCCGGCGTACCCATCCCATTCCCTGACGCAACCTTCGAGGGCCTCGAGCGCCTCCTGTGAGTTTCGGAAGAAGTGATGCTCGACCATCTCATCCGACCAACCAGGTGGGAGGCGCTCGGGCTTCCGGTCGGCGGCGTGACGGCCGGTGATGCCCCGAATCCCGATTTCTCCTGCAGCGGTGGCGGTGACACCAGGATCATTCTGAGCACCCATGTCCAGGAAGCAGGTGGTGCCGCAGCGAAGCATCTCGGCGGTGCCGGCCAAGACGCTGATGCGCTCGTCCTCGGCGTTGACGTGCGCGTAGAAGGGTTTCGCCCAATGGAACACCCAGGCTCGCGTCCCGAGATTGTCGGGAAAGACGGCGCGCGACAAGGTCTCTGAGAGATGCACGTGGGTGTCGACGAAGCCCGGTGTAGCGCCCAACCCCCTGCCGTCGACAACCTCGTCGAAGGAGCCGGGGGAGCGGCCCCCGATGACCTCCTCGGTGGTTCCTACTGCTTGAATGCGATCGTCCTGTATGAGGATCGCACCATCGCGAAGCTCCCGGTCGTGGTCGTCCACCGTGAGGATGAAGTCAAGGTGCTGTATGAGAGTGGTGCTCGAAACGTCTGCGTTCACGTTCGGTCCGCCGGCCGGGTGACGCAGTTGGCGTGGCCCGCAGAATCCGGATCCACGGCGCCATCTTCGAACACGACTCGGCCCCGGGACACCGTTAGCACCGGCCAGCCTTTCAATTTCATGCCCTCGTAGATACAGGTTCCCTTTCCGTCGTGGACGACCTCTCTCTCTTCGTCCATATCGACCAGTACAAGGTCTGCATCCGACCCCGGCAGCAGGGACCCTTTGCGCGGGTAGAGGCCGAAGCGGTGCGCCGGAGTGAACGAGTTCATGGTCACGAGCTTGGTCAACGGCAGGCCTCTGTTGTGCACCCCCTCGGTCAGCAGCAGGGGCAGCTCCCACGGGAACGACACGATGCCGGGCTTCTCGGACCACAAATCCTTGCCGGCCTTCGGGAAGAAGGGCACATGATCCGATCCGAGGCTGCGTACGCTGCCGTCGAAGATCCCACGCCACAGGCCCTCGACCTCGGCCCGGTCGCGCAGCGGAGGTGAGATCTTTGCGCTCATGTCGAGATCGTCGTCGTAGGCGGTGCGCGTGAGGTAATGGGGGCAGGTCTCGATGGTCACATCCACGCCTCGAGCGCGCGCCGCCTCCGCGACGACAGGGCTTTCGCCTGCCGTGGTGTGTACCACGTAGAGAGGGCACCCGGTGAGCTCGGCGAGAAAGATCATGCGGGAGACCGTCTCGACCTCGCAGAAGGGCGGCCTGGACTCTGAATACGCCGCCAGGTCCTGACGACCGGTGGCCTTGATCTCATCCTTCAGCCAGGTAGCGATGCCGGTGTTCTCGCAGTGAACGGACACTACGCCACCGTCGATGGCGGCGGCTGAGCGCATCGTTGCGAAAACCCAGCCATCGGTGGCCGGAACGATGCCGATCGGGTTGTCGGGTTCGTAGCCGAAGTACAGCTTGAAGGAACGTATCCCTGTTTCACGGACGATGTCGGGGATCTCGTGAATGTGCTCCTCGCGCTGGATACCGAAGTGGAAGCCAAAGTCGATGTGCGCGTTATCGGCGCCCACCTTCGATCGCTCGTTGTAAAAGGGAATGTACGAGGGCTCCTTGGTGCGGATGTACAACAGAACTGTGGTCAGACCGCCCCGTGCGGCTGCCGCCGTCTCTGTCCGCATGTCCTCGTCGTATGGATAGTTGACGCCGAGGTGGCAGTGCGGGTCTATCACACCGGGCATCAGAGTGCGGCCCCCGGCATCGATGACGCGTTCGCCGGCCGGCAGAGAGTCATCGGCTCCGGCGGCGACGATGCAGCCGTCGAGCGATGCGACACCACCACGAAATTCTCCTGCATGGGTAACGACGTGCGCATTCTTGATCACCAGGTTCGCTTTCATGCCCGCTTCCTCTCGATCTCTTCGATCAGCTTCCTGATCCCGGCCCACTGGCTGCGCCCGACTGTGACCGGGGCGCGCCGCCCCATCCCTCTCGCCCACACGGCGGTCAATCCAAGCTCTTCTGCGGCGGCCAGGTCGACTCCACCAGGAGGCGCTGCGAGATCCATCACCAGACATCCCCGTGGCAGCTTCTCGAGCAGCTCCCGTGTCACAACCGGCGCCGGCACGGTCGAAAAGAGCATGTCCAGGCGAGGCGCCAGCGCGCCCAGGTCTTCGAGCGGCAGCGGGGTTGCCCCGGCCACGTGGGCGGCGGCTCTCTGGACGGGGTTGCGCGCCGCTGCGTACGTCCGGGCACCGAGAAGGATCAACGTCCTGGTGAGGACCGAACCGATGTTGCCCTGGCCGACGACGGCTACTGCCGCCGAGTGAATCGTCACCTCGGTGTTCTCGATTGCCTTCTCCAACGCTCCCTCGACGATCGCCGGCGCCCGCTGAAGCATGAGCTCGACGTCCCCCTCGTATTCGTGCAAGGGGACTCCCGACGCCTGGGCGGCCGCCCTGAGGCGATCGTCGGCGCGTCCGAGGATGATGTGCGCGCCCGCGGCCACCTCCCTCAGCAACGCCTCGTCGGGAACGATCGGCTGCCCCCCGAGCGCATAGAGACTGCCGTCGGCGCCGATCCCCGGAATGGGAAACAAGGCGTAATCGGCCCCTCTCAGAGCAAGAGCGGCGTCATCACATCGGAGCAGGCCCGGCACGTGTTCTTCGGGGAGGGGAAATCCGAAGGTGCGCACCTGGGCGCCGGTTCCGGCGGCGAGACGGGCGATCTCCTGCTCGCGTTCGTCGCCCGCGACAACGGCGATGACCAGGGAGCCCCATTCGACGGGCGCATCGACGCTCATCCGTGGCCCCTTACCAAATCCACCAACCCGTCCAGGTCCAGGTTCTCGATACCCAAGCGCTTTGCCGTCAGCCCGCGCGCCCCGAGCTCTTCGCCGGTGGCGGCCTCGGCCACACGCAGCAGCGCAACGGCGATGTTCGCTTCGACGCCGGCTATGCGGGCGAGAGCCAACAGTGGGACCAGCCCGTAGCCGAAGTCCTCTTTGTAATAGCGATGGCCCAACGAGTCGGGGGCCTTTATACGGCTGTTTGCCTGCCCGTTTGCGATGGCCGAGCCTATGTCTCCGGCGGCGGCGCCTGAGGGGTCGGCGGTTCCGACAGCTGCCATTTCATCGATGAGAGAAGGGAGGACGTGCCCAAAGGCGCGCGCTACCTCCAGGCGCTCGGCGTCGAGGCGCTCGATCAGCCGTGCGACCCCAGGGGTGATGGCGTCGACGTAGAAGAGAAAGTCGCCCTGGGTCGCCTCAACCCACGCGGCGGCGAGAACGGCCCCCGGGGGGTGGAGAACCATGTTCACGTTCGCCAGCCCGGTTGCCAAGACGTCCTGCGCGGGAGCCGCCGACGGCCACAGCGTGTGGGCACGCTCGAGCGCGTGCCCGTCACCCGGCAGGCAGGCTGCATGCACTCTGCCTGCAACGCCCGAGATGGTCACCGACGACGGCGTCTGCTTGCGCGCCACGTAGGTCAGTGTCGACAACTCTGCGATTGGAGGAGGCGGAGTGCCGGTTCGTGCAAAGACTTTGCGCCAGTGCAGGGCACCTCCGGTATGACCGGGATTCAACACCACCGGAAGGGTGCATCCCAACTCGGCCAGCGCACTTGCCACGTGCTCGTGGGCGAGGGCGGGAAGGGTGACGACAACGACGTCGGCGCCGGTGATCGCGGCGGCGAGATCGTGTTCGATGCCGGCGATGTCGATGGCTCCGTCACCGAGAGCTCCGTCATAGGCAATCGTCTTGGCCGCTCTGAGTGGTTCGAGCGTCGCCGCGGATCTGTTCCAGAGGCGAACCTCGTGGCCTCGCAGGGAGAGATCCACCGCGGCCGCCATTCCTCCTGCTCCCGCCCCTGCGACCGCTACGCAAGTCATCGCGCGTAGTGTGCGAGCTTCTCTTGATCGACCTCGACCCCGAGCCCGGGACCCTGGGGAACGAGCACACATCCGTCGGCAAATCCGAACGAGTCGCAGACGATGTCGTCGGTGTAATAGATCCCTGCCACTTCGGGACCAGGCCGGCCGAGGGGTTTGGTTACCGGGCAGACGCTTGGGAGGATCGCATTGCCGAGAGCGGCACCCAAATGGAGATTTGCTGCGTTGCCGATTCCCATCTCGATTGAACCGCCTATGTCGCAGTACAGACCCAGCGTTGCGGCGATCTCCGCCTGACGCCGGGCGCGGTACAGGCCACCCGGTTTCGTCACGTAACAGGAGAAGCATTCTGCCGCGCCGAGCTCGGCCAGATCGACGATATCCTCGGCCGTCCATGCCGACTCATCCGCCATTACGGGCGTTGCCACCCGGGCCGCCACCTGCGCGAGGGCGCGAGCTCCGGCCACAGGCTGTTCATAGACAAAGATGTCGTCCGGCTCGTGGGCGCGCCCGACCGCCACGGCCTCGGTGACGGTCTTGTAGCCCTCGTTCGCGTCGACGCGTATGGCGACTTCGGAGCCCACTTTGTCTCTGAGCCTGTGGACGAGGTCGAGGTCGCGCTGCGCGTCAAGCCCGGTCTTGCACTTGATCGTCGTCGCGCCCTCGGCGACGGCTTGTTCGGCCTCCTCGATGCACCGATCTATATCCATGATGCCGAGCGAGTGAGCTATCTGGATTCGGTCGCGTTGTGCGCCACCGAGGAGGACATATACAGGTACGTTCAGTGCTCTGCCCGAGATGTCATGGAGTGCCACGTCGATCGCGGCCTTCGCATAGGGATGCCCCTTGACCACTTCGTCCATGAGCAGATGAGCGGGCCCGATGTGCATGGGATCGGCGCCGGTAAGGCGAGGTATGAGGTAGTCGCAAACGATGTGTCGCACCGTTTCAGGGGTCTCGCCGTAGTATCTCATCGACGAGCCGCCCCACGTCGCGATGGCAGGCGCCTCTCCCCATCCGCTGATGCCCTCGTCGGTGTCCACGCGAACGATTGCGTGATGACCTATGGGAGTCGTCATCTTGCTCGCCCATGTGTGCTCGCGGCGCGAGGGAAGTTCGACCATGAACACCTCACAGCCGGTGATCTGCACGCGTCAGCCCTCTATCTGCAGCATTGCGCCTGCGCGGGTAATGGGTTCGTAGCCGTCGGAGGTGATGACGACCTCATCCTCGATCTGCATGCCGAAGCGATCCTCGAGCATTGTCAGAGGTTCGATGCAGAGCACCATGTTCTCCTTGACGGCGACCGACTTGAACTCATTGATGAACGGCTCTTCGTGTAACGTCACACCGAGTCCGTGACCCACGAAATGATACGGGGGAAGCCCGGCCCGCTCCATCGACTCCCTGTAGATTCGATAGACGTCCGAGGTCTGGACGCCCGGGCGCAGCGCCTCGAGCGACTGCTCGTGGACTCGCAGCAAGAGGTCATAGATCTCCTGCTGCTCCCGAGTAGGTTCACCAACGACGGCCGTGCGTGCGACGTCGGAGTAGTAGTTGTGCTTGGTGCCGATGATGTCGAGACGAACGATGTCGCCGGCCGCCATGACCCTGTCCGTCGGCGGCGCGTTGGGATGGGCCGACCGTTCACCCGAACCGACGACCAGCATGGTGAGCTCGTCTCCGCCCGCCGCGGCATACTCCTCGGTGATCATGCCGCCGAGGTCCTGTTCGGTCGCGCCGGCCTGAACCCGCGCGGTGCAGCTCTCGGCGATGCGCTGCGCCGCGCTTCCGATGTCCCGGATCAGCTCTATCTCGCGAGGGGATTTGAGCGACCGGACCTCGGACAGAAGCTCGTCCGCCGGGAAGAGCTCGGCCCGGGGGAGCGAATCCTGCAACGCCCGGTAAAACGCCACAGGCAGGTAGGTTTCTTCGATCCCAATACGGCCGCCGTCGAGGCCTCGCTGCTTCAGAGAACTCGCCACTTTCCCGACGGCGTTTTCCGCAAACTCGCGATATGTTGTCGTCTTTGCCATCCTCGATTGCGTTGCCATTAGTGGGCCCTCGAGAGCCACAACCACGGCTTCGGTCTCTCCCTCTCGAGGGATCAGACAGGCTGCGAGCCGCAGCCGGACCGTCTTCAAAGATGGAGGTACCGCGCCGGCGGTGTAGGCGAGGTTGTCGGGAGACATCGGAAGGAGCGCGTCGAGGCCCTCGGCCCCCATGGCGCCGCGCAACTTGCTGACGATCTCCTGCGCGAGCTGGTCCGCGGCCTGGGATTCGGAGCCCATGCTCACCCTTCGCTTTCCGGCGGACCGAAGAGCTCGACCTGATTGCCGTCGGGATCGGCGAGATACAACGATTGACCGTACGAGCTGGGCTCGGGGCCTCGGATGATCGTGATCCCCTCGGCCCGCGCCCGCTCCGCCATGGCGGGGATGTCGCGGCCCCGGAAGGCAATGTGCTCGACCGGGCCCGGCTCGCCCGGTCCGCCATCGGTCAGGCCCAGGCCCTCGTTGGTCACGAGCAACGGACGCCCGTCGCGAAACTCCTCTCGTTTCTTGACCGTTAGCCCGAGGAGGTCTAGATAGAAGTGTTCGGCTGCGTCCAGGTCGCTTACCTGCAGCAGAAGGTGGGCCAGCGCAACGGCACGCGGGTGCGCCGAGCTCACAAGCCAACCCTCCACTTCCTTCGATGTGGCCAGCTCGCAGAAGTACTGCCTCCATACTTCATGTGCCGTCGGTACCCATTCCTCCCTCACTCCTGCTATGCAGTCGGTCACCGCAACGATGTCGTAATCACGCAGGTAGGCCTCGCGGATCGAGGTCTCGACGCAGGCGTTGGTGGTCGCTCCCGTGATCAGGAGAGCCTCGACACCCATCATGTCGAGCACTTTCTCGAGGCGCGTCTCGTAGAAGGCGCCGAAGCGGTGCTTGTGGATCACCAGCGCCGGGTCTGCGGCCAGCGGCGCCAACTCGGCGACGATCTCAGCGTCCCAGGTTCCCGCCAGTGCCGAGATCTGCTTGCGCTTCGACGTGTGTGACGCCAACCGTTTTCGTGCGCGGCTGTGATCGGTTGCAAAGTGCTCCTGGATGGTCCACAAGGTGGGGACTCCGACCGACCGGCAGCTCTCGACGAGCCTGCGCACCGGTGGAATGATTCGCTGCGCCGGTTCGACGGGCACGCCGGAGACCCCCAGAGTCCCTTCTGGGTGACAGAAAGCGTTCTGCATGTCGATGACGAGGAGAGCGGTTGTGGCCGGATCGAGGAGGTCGACGGTCATGGTTATGTTCGGCCGGCCTGTCCCAGGGTGCTGACGCTTCCCCAGTTCTCCTTCGGGATCTCATGGAGGACGATATGGAGTGCTTCGGGACGAGCGCCTGCGTGTTCCACCATGGCCTGGGTGAGTGCCTGCATGAGCCTACGCTTCTGTTCCGGGGTTCGCCCCTCCCACATCTGAACCGTGACTACCGGCATGGTGCCCCCTCAGTCATCGCTGATGTTCGACAGCTCGGCTTGGTCGGCAGCGATGATCGCGACATCCTCTCCGACCGCCACAGTGGCCCCCTTGGCCACGAGGTGCTTGGCGACGATGCCCGATGCCGGCGAAGGAAGCTCCATCTCGACCTTCTCGCTTTCGATGATGGCCAGAACCTGGCCTTTGGAGATTGATTCGCCCTCCTCAACCGACCATTCGGATATCGAGGCCTCCTCCATCGTCAGCCCGAACTTCGGCAGCTTGACGATCTCACCCATGGGCTGCTCCTTCCGGCATCATGCTTTCGTAGCCACCTCCTGTGGCATCATCCGGCGCACGCTCTCTGTGATGCGTTGGGCATCCGGCAGCACGAACCCCTCTAGCTCGGGCGCATAGGGAACCGGAGTGTCCCGTCCGCAGACACGAACGATCGGGCCCTTCAGCAAATCCCAGAAGCTTTCGCTTGCGATCGCTGCGATCTCCGCACCGAATCCGTTCGTTGTGGGTGCCTCGTGGGCGATGACCAGGCGGCCGGTGCGTTCGAGGGACGCGCCGAGTCCCTCACGATCGAAGGGAACAAGGCTCCTGGGATCGAAGACCTCGGCCGAGATGCCGTCACGTTCGAGGTCCTGTGCAGCCTTCACGGCTTCATGGAGCGTCTTGAGGTAGGAGACGATGGTCACGTCCGTCCCGGAACGCACGACATTACCCCTGCCCAAAGGCAGGGCATCATGTTCGTCCGGGACCTCCTCCTTCAAGTTGTAGAGCATCTTGTGCTCGAAGAAGAGCACGGGATCCGAATCGTCTATGGCGGTTTTGATCAATGCTTTGGCGTCGGCGGGGGTGGAGGGCGCAACGCACTTGAGCCCGGGCGTGTGCGTGAACCAGGCTTCGAGACTCTGCGAGTGTTGAGCTGCGGTGGCGCCGGCGGTTCCCGTCACCATGCGCACCGTCATAGGACAAGAGAGCCGGCCGCCGGTCATGTAGCTGGTCTTTGCCGCCTGGTTGACCAGCATGTCCATGGCCAGCGTGGAAAAGTCGCTGAACATGATCTCGGCCACCGGGCGTCCACCCAGAAGCGCCGCCCCGGCTGCCGCCCCCACGAGCGCTTCCTCCGAGATGGGCGTGTCGAGCACCCGTTCCTCATACTTGGCCCACAGTCCCTTGGTGACACCGAAGACGCCCCCGGCCTCGCCGATGTCCTCGCCGATCAGAAAGACCTCGTCGTCGGCGCGCATCGCCTCGTCGAGGCCCTCACGAATGGCTTGTGCGTAGGTCATCGTCGTCATGCCGATCCCGCCCCAGCGGGTCCGGCGAAGACATCCTCGAGCGCTTCCTCGGGACGGGGATGAGCGCTGGCTTCGGCGAAGCCGGCGGCCGCATCGAGTTGCGCCTCGATGTCATCGCGGACGCGGTCGAGCTCTTGCTGAGCAATGCGGGAATCCTGCAGAAGCCCGGTCTCGAGGTTCAAGATCGGATCCTTCGCCATCCACTCCTCGACCTCTTCTGCCGAGCGATACCGTCCCATGTCTCCCTCGTAGTGCCCGCGATGCCGGTACGTCTTGGCCTCGACGAGCGTCGGCCCGCCGCCGGCGCGCGCCCTGTCGGCGGCCTCTGACGTGACTCGGAGCATGTCGAGTACGTTGTTGCCGTCGGCGATCTCTCCCGACATCGCATAGGAGTCGGCTCGCCGGGCGATATCACGTATTGGTTGGTGCTTGTCCTGAGGCGTGAACTCACCGTAGAGGTTGTTTTCGCACACAAAGATCACAGGGAGCTTCCACAGCGACGCAAGGTTCAGGGATTCGTGAAAGCTGCCCTGGTTGGTGGCACCGTCGCCGAAGAAGCTCACGGCCACTCCTTTCGAGCCCTTGAGCTTGAGTTGCAGAGCGGCCCCCGTGGCAAGGGGTATCCCCCCACCGACGATCCCATTGGCGCCCAGGAATCCAAGTTCCGTGTCGATCATGTGCAGGGAGCCGCCCTTGGCGCGGTTGTAACCATCTTGTCGGGCGTACAGCTCTGCGTACATTCGCTTTGGATCGGCGCCGCGAGCCAGCATGTGCCCGTGCCCTCGATGTGTGCTCGTGATTACGTCCGAAGCTTCGAGGGACGCACAAGTCCCGGTTGCAACGGCCTCCTGGCCGATGTAGGGATGGAGGAAACCGGGGATGAAGCCAGCCTGTCTCAACTCCGATGCTTTCTCCTCGAAGCGCCGGATCAGTACCATCTTTCTATAGAGTTCGAGAAGCTTCTTTTCATCGAGCGTGGCAACGGACAGAGTCATGGCGCTCCTCGAAGTCGGAAATCCATCGCTAACAGATCCTGAACCCACCGGTCACGTCGATTACCTCGCCGGTGACGTAACCGGCGTCATCGGAGGATAGGAACTCGACCACTGCAGCAATCTCGTCGGGGTCCGCGAAGCGCCCCATCCCTATCTCGCCGAGGCGTGCCGCACGCAAGGCCTCTGGAAAGTCTCGGGTCATGGGGGTGTCCACGTATCCGGGGGACACGCCGTTGACGGTGATGCCGTGCGGCGCGAGGTCCGCCGCCGCGGCGCGGGTCAGACCGGTAACTCCGGCTTTCGAAGCTGCATAGGCTGCGCTGCCCGGCATTCCGCGCGTGGCAAGCCCAGACGCGAGGTTGACGATTCGTCCCCACCCCCGCGCCCGCATGGACCCGGCGGCCGCCCGAAGGCAGAGCCATGTTCCGGTAAGATTTACGGCTATCTGAGTGTTCCAGTGCTCGGCAGGCACCTCGTCGACGGGTTCGCCCGGAATGGTCACGCCGGCGCAGTTAACGAGCACATCCAGCCCTTCGCACCCCTTGACGGCCTGATCCACACTCGAGTGCTCGGAGACATCGATTGCGACGAAACCCGCGCCCAGGCTACCGGCAAGGTCTTCGCCGGCAGGACGTTTGGCTTCGAGGTCCGCAAGCCAGACTTCGTCACCACGGCGCGCCAGGCGGCGTGCCACCGCTGCACCGATGCCCTGCGCTCCCCCCGTGACCAGCGCGGTGTGGCCGCTCATACGGTCGTGAACCCCCCGTCGCACATCACCGTCGCTCCGACCATGTAGGACGCGTCGTCGCTCAGCAGCCAGGCTGCGGTACCCGCTATCTCCGCGGGCTCGGCGAATCGGCCGATCGGATGTGCATCCCGAAACTTCTCAGGGTCTGAGCGATCGGCCATGAGCTCCCGCAACAACGGCGTGTTCGTGGCGCCGGGACAGAGGCAGTTTGCGCGGATCCCGATGTGGGCGTACTCCGCAGCGATCGAGCGGGTGATCTGCAGGACCGCTCCCTTCGCGGCTGCGTAGGCCGTGAGGCCGGGAGCGCCGGCAACTGCTGCTGTCGAACCGAAGGTGAGGATGCGGCCCGACTTGCGATCGGCCATGCGGGGGAGCGCGGCGCGGCAGCATAGGAAGGTCCCCCGTGCGCTTACCGCCAGGACGCGGTCGAAGTCTTCGGGGGCCATCTCATGGGTAGGGCCCACCCAGTGGATCCCAGCGCACAGAACGAGTGCGTCGAGTCCCCCCAACGCACCCCACGCGTCCTCGAAGATGCGATCGACATCCTCTGCGGACGTGACGTCACCGCTCAACCGGGTCTTCGCGCCTTCGCATTCAACCGGCTCACTGAGGTCGGCGGCCGCCACCACAGCACCTTCTTCGACCAGCCGCTCCGTCACCGCCAGCCCGATGCCGCGTCCGGCGCCGGTTACGAGAACCGACATCCCTTCAATCCCGCGCAGGTGCACTAGAAGGACCACACTTGTTTGATCGCCTTCACCGCGGCTTCGCTGTCGCCGTCCTTGGGCACCGTTTCGAAGGTCAGCTGGCGATCGTAGCCCTCCCCGTCGAGGACCCGCTTGATGCCGTGGAAGTTGATCTCACCGGTCCCCGGCTGGCCGCGGCCGGGTACGTCGGCGATGTGGACCGCCTGCGTATACGGGAGGGCGGCCACGAGGTTCTCTATGAGCCGCCCGGCGACAAGCTGTTGGTGGAAGCAGTCAAAGAACATGGTCACTTGCGGATGATCGATGGCCCGGCACAGCGCAAGGGATCGGCCCGCGTGATCGAGGAAGTAGCCGGGGACGAAGACGGTGTTGATGGACTCGAGCACAAGATTGATGCCCTTGCCTTCCACCAGCGCCACGCATTCCCTCAGCCCGTCGAGGCACGACTGCCACTGAGATTCCCAGGGGAGGGAAGGGGGCTTGCTGATCACCGAGTCGGGCCCGATGTCGTCGGAGAACATGTGCAGCTGCGTGGCGCCGACGCGTTCGGCGACCTCGACCGATTCGGCAAGCGAAGACAAGACGTCGTCGCGTTGTGATGGGTCTCGCAATCCTCCGTGGGAGTGTCCGAAGAAACCCGCTATCCCTATGCCCGCGTCGCGGCAGGCCGCGGCGAGGTCGTCGACCGGCTCGGCGCGCCAGTCCCACAACTCGACGAGGTCGAAGTTGTGCTCCGCCGCCCGTTTGGCCCTCTCGGAAAGCTCCTGATCGCTCCACATGAACTTGAGCGAGATGGAGTGCTTCACGCCGGCCCCATGGTGGCCCCGCCGTTCACGAGAATGGTCTGGCCGGTGATCATCCGGGCGTCGGGCCCGGCAAGAAAGGCCACCGTCTTTGCGATGTCTGCGGGAAGGATGGGGTTGTTGATGCATTGTCCTTCGGCGACCTGCCGGCGGTAATCTTCCGACACCCACTCCTTGGTCACCTCGGTTGTGACGAGGCCGGGTGCGACCGCGTTCACGGTGACACCGTGAGGGCCCAACTCGTGAGCCATGCTGCGGGTCATGCCGATTACCGCCGCCTTGGACGCAACATAATGCAGCAGATTGGGCATGCCGAAGGTGACGGTGTTGGAAGAGAGGTTCACGACACAACCCGTCCCCGCCGCGCGCATGAAAGGCGACGCCGCCCGGGCGCACAGCCAAACTGATCGTATGTTGATGGTTGTGACGCGATCCCATTCGCCCGCGTCTATGTCCCAGAAGGGGCGCCGTTCGAGCCCGGCAAACAAGCCGGCGTTGTTCACGAGGATATCGATACGCCCGAAGCGGCTGCCGACCTCGTCGAAGGCCTCTTGCACCGAAGCCTCGTCGGCGACGTCGGCGGTGAGGCCGACGGCTTCGCCTCCCAGTGACTCCACCGACGTCACGGTGTCGGTTGACGCCGCAAGGTCGATCGAGACCAGGGTCGCGCCTCGCGTCGCCAGGGTGATTGCGATCTCCTGCCCGATGGCCCGCGCCGCGCCGGTGACCACGGCCACCTTACCGGCCAAGGGCGGATCGAGGACCGCTGGGGCCTGTTCGGTTACCACAGGGTGGGGCTGCCGTCGAAGTTGATGTGCTTGGTCTCGGTAAACTCGTGAATGCCCTCAACCCCTTGCTGGCGGCCGATACCGGAGTGCTTGAAGCCCCCCACTTCGGCTTCACTGTAGAAGTGGTGGTAGGTGTTGACCCACACCGTTCCAGCATCGACGGCGCGGCCCACCCTCCATGCCCGATGCAGATTCTGCGTCCAGATCCCGGCCGCCAGCCCGTAGTCGGTGCTGTTTGCCAACGCGACGGCCTCGTCATCGTCGCCGAAGCGCTGAACGGTCAGAACCGGCCCGAAGATCTCTTCCTGAATGAGGCGAGATCGCTCGGGAAGGTCGGTGAACACCGCCGGGGCGACGAAATTACCTCCGTCATAAGGCCCGCCGGTCAAAGCATCTCCGCCGGCAACCAGAGTTCCTTCTTTCTTACCGGCGTCCACGTAATCGAGGATCGTTCTCTGCTGGCCGGCCGAAACGACCGCCCCCAACTGACTGGATTCGACAAGGCCGTCGCCGACGCGCAGCCGGCGTGTCATGCCTGCGAGCCGGTCGACGAATTCGTCGTATGCCCCTTCTTCGACCAGGAGGCGGCTCCCTGCAGTGCAGATCTGGCCACAGGTGGTAAAGATTGCGTTCTCGGTGCCCGCAAGGGCCTTGTCCATGTCCGCGTCGGCAAAGACGATGTTGGGCGACTTGCCCCCGAGCTCGAGGGCGACCTTGCGCAGCCCTTCGGCGGCCCGCTTCATCACATTGATCCCGGTCTGCGTCTCGCCGGTGAAGGCGATCATGTTGACGCCGTCGCTGCCGACCAGCGCATCTCCCACTTCGGAGCCGGATCCGATGACACAGGACAGGATGTCCGGTGGCATGTCGGGCTGACCGTCGAGGAGCTCCAATGCCTCGACCGTGATGGCGGGCGTAAGGCTTGCGGGCTTGACGATGCAAGCATTTCCGGCTGCCAGCGCGGGCGCGAGTGAACGTACCAGGAGAGTCAGGGGCCAGTTCCACGGAGTTATCACCGCCACGACCCCCATTGGCTCTCGCAGGACGACGGACTGAACGTCATCTTTGAGAACCATCGATCTCCCGTACACGGCGCGAGCTAGTCCGGCGTAGTACTCGGTCATCTCCGCCGAGCCGGCGATCTCGAGACGGGCCTCGTGAATGGTCTTGCCCTGTTCCCGGGTCAGGAGCTCGGCGAGACGCTCCTGGTTCGCCCTCAGAGCCTGGGCGAACCCGTAGAGCACACGGGCCCTCTGAGCCCCATCGCTTCTCCAGCCGCCGCGGCTCCAGGCCGCGCGGGCTTGATCAACCGCGGCTGCCACGTCCTCGGCAGTAGAGACCCCTACCGTGGCCACGAGCTCCCCTGTGGCCGGGTCGCGGCTAGCGAGGGACTCATCGCTCACCTTCACAAACGATTGATTCGAACGCGGCAGCGCCAGCGTGGTCCAGGCGGTTCTCCCGGTGCCGGTTGTGAGCCCTGTGGACATGATGCTCCTTTCTCGTTCAGCTCGACGGAGCGACCGGAGGACCCGCGGCCGCCGCCCTCATCGCCTCGAAGTCGCTCACGGCAGTTCTGACGGCAGCCAGGTGGGTGGCTACGGCCCGCTTCGCTTCCGCCGGGCGGCGCGCGCTGATGGCCTTGACGATGGCGGCGTGCTCGGCCGCGGACCTGACGGGCCGGCCGCTGGGCGCAAGCGTTATCTTCCGGGACTCACCGAGATGGTGGTTGAGATCCTGGAGCAGATGAATGAGCAGTGTGCTGCCGCTGGCTTCAGCGACTGACTGATGGAAGGTGATGTCCAGTTGCACGAGGCGATCCAGCTCTCCGTCGGGCTCTCGAGCGGCGGAGGAGAACGCGTCGTGCGCTTGTTGCAAGCGATTCATGGCAGATTCATCCGCTCGCTGCGCGGCCCCTTCCGCGGCCAGTTCGTCGAGCGCCCCCCGTACCTCGAGAAGATCCATGACCTCTTCTTTGTGTACGGCAAGCCAACGGGCGAAGGCGTCGACGTATTCGTCGGCCGGGCCCTTGGTCACGAATGACCCACGACCCTGGTGGACTTCGACATAGCCGATCGCCTCGAGGGAACGGATCGCCTCGCGCACGCTGACGCGGCTTACCTGAAAGGTTTCAACCAGCTCGCGTTCCGAGGGCAGCGCTTCGCCCGGCCCGAAATCGCCGCGATCGATGGCCTCCCGCAGCTGCTCGCGAACGAGCTGCGAGCGCGGCACCCGGGCGATCGTCTGGAGTGAGTCGCGACCGCGGCTCACTCGACCAGGGCGATGACGGCGTGGTGGGGGCTCAAGCTCTCCTCAGCTTTGGTAACACGTCTGACCAGCGCAATCTAGTGACTTGTGGCCGTCCCTGTCAAGGGACAGAACCCTTCGGACGCAACCGGATCGGCTGTCGTCACCCTACGATAGTGCCTTGACATGGGGGTGGCACGTCGGGGAACATGGCGGTGGTCCTACCACTGCGGAGCACGAACGAAGCGAGGAACCACAGAACCGAGGGACCCGGAGGGGGAATTGGAGCAGACAAGCCCATCTTCGCCTGGCACGCGTGTGCGGTCGTCATTGAACCCTGAGGCCGTTGCCGCAAACGCGCCGATAATCGAGTTTCGCCGCGCGGGCAAGGTCTTCGAAGACGGGACCCACGCGGTCGACGATGTCTCATTCCAGGTGAGACCGGAGGAGATCGTTGCGATCGTCGGCCCATCGGGATGCGGCAAGTCCACCTTGCTTCGCATGGCCTCGGGTTTGAGCCCTGCCACCAGTGGCGAGGTCGATTCGTCCCCCGAGCGGCTCGGATACGTCTTTCAAGATGCGACACTGTTGCCGTGGCGCAACGTTCAGCGCAACGTCGAATTGTTCGGCGAGCTGCGGGGGGCGCCCAAGGAGGAGCGAACGAGGTTGGCGCGCGAGGTCATCGACCTGGTGGGCCTCAAGGGCTTCGAGCGGCACTACCCCAAGGCGCTTTCCGGCGGAATGAAGATGCGGGTGTCTCTGGCACGGTCCCTGACGATGAAGCCACCTCTGTTCCTGTTCGACGAACCCTTCGGCGCCCTCGACGAGATCACCCGGGAGCGGCTGAACGACGAGCTGTTGAGGCTGTTTGCCACCGAGGACTTCGCGGCGATCTTCATCACCCACTCCGTCAACGAGGCGGTGTACCTGTCCAATCGAGTTCTGGTGATGTCGCCGCGCCCTGGGCGGATAATCGGCGAGTTCGCTGTTCCCTTTGCGTTTCCGAGGTCGGCGGACCTTCGCTTCGAACCCGATTTCGCCAGGCTGTCCGGCGAGATCTCGCATGCGCTGAGGTCTGAGCTCACATGAGCGTCGAAGCCCGGCCGGATGCCGGACTCGACACCGCCCGGTCCGGCACGGCTGCCGCCGACCCCGTGAAGCCGGCGCGCCGCTCGCATGCTGCCGGTCTGTTCAGTAATCTCGCACCACCGCTGGTTGTGTTCGTCGCCTTCATTGCGTTCTGGTATGCGGTCAGCTATCTCGTCCTGGAAGAGTCTCAACGCTTCCTTCTGCCGCCCCCGCACGACGTATTCATCGTGTCCTTTCTCGATACGGTGAACCTCACCGAAATCCTCGACGCGCTTCTTTCCACCACCCAGGTCGCGCTCGTGGGGTTGGTCATCGCAATAGCGATCGGTGTTTCATTCGCCGTGCTGATGAGTCTCGGCAAGTGGGTTGAACGTTCTCTGTATCCCTACGCGGTGATCCTCCAGACCGTGCCCATCCTCGCAATCGTTCCGTTGATCGGTTTCTGGTTCGATTTCAACTTCAGAAGCCGGGTCATCGTCTGCGTGATCATCGCTCTCTTCCCGATCATCACCAACACTCTGTTCGGTCTTCAATCGGTCGACCAGGAGATGCATGATCTCTTCACACTGCACAAGGCGAGCCGCTGGACCCGCTTGCTCAAGCTTCAAATTCCCCACGCACTCCCTGCAATCTTCGCGGGCTTCCGTATCTCGGCGGGCCTGTCGGTTATCGGGGCGATAGTGGGAGACTTCTTCTTCCGCCAAGGCGAGCCTGGAATCGGACGGTTGCTGGACGTTTATCGCGCCGGTCTGCAATCGGAGCAGTTGTTCGCTGCTCTGTTCTTCTCATCGTTGTTGGGACTGGCGGTCTTTTGGTTCTTCGGTTTGTTCGGACACCTTCTGACCCGGCACTGGCGCGACACTTCCGGCCAACAGTTTTGAACCGACGGGCGAAACGCCGACGCGAGCTCCACGGGGGCGCGAAAGGAGAGCACGTGCACAAGAGAGGGACGAAGCTAGCCGCGATGCTGTTTGCGGGGATGCTATTGCTCGCCGCCTGCGGAGGAGGCGAGGAGGACTCGGCTCCTGCTGCTCAGGGGGGGTCGGCGAAGGCCGGACTTGCCGGGGCATGCCCGGACCCGGTCGTGCTTCAGACCGACTGGTTCCCCGAGCCCGAGCATGGCGGCGCCTACCAGCTGATCGGCCCCGGCGGGGAGATCGACAAGGAAAAGGGCACCTACACGGGCGAGATCGGGGACACCGGTGTGGACCTCGAGATTCGGTCCGGGGGTCCCTTCATCGGCTTTCAGCAGGACAGCGCCCAGATGTACCAGGACGAAGAGATCCTCCTGGGCTATGTGAACACGGACGAGGGAGTGCAGAACTCGGCTCGTCTTCCAACTGTAGCGATCCTCGCACCCCTCGAGATAAGTCCTCAGATGCTGATGTGGGATCCCCAGGCGTACGACTTCAGCTCGTTCGAAGACATCGGCAAGTCGGACGCGACCGTGCTGTACTTCGAGGGCGGCGTGTTCATGGACTACCTCACCGGGGCCGGCTTCATCCGTGAGGAGCAGATCGACGGTTCGTATGATGGATCGCCTGCACGTTTCGTCAGTGAAGGTGACATCGTCCAGCAGGGTTTCGCGACCAACGAGCCCTACAAGTACGAGAACGACATCAAAGAGTGGGGCCGTCCGGTCGACTATCTCTTGATCCACGACTCCGGCTACGAGTTCTACACGCAGACGATCAGTGTGAAGCCGGATGACCT
>Ga0136620_10000002_pt1 | contig 94093 bp, 88 predicted proteins | sample AntDrymUQ4162106_2_FD_104806 | JGI IMG/M metagenome (GOLD analysis project Ga0136620, IMG submission 104806) | Polar desert sand microbial communities from Dry Valleys, Antarctica - metaG UQ416 (21.06) | ecosystem: Environmental > Terrestrial > Soil > Desert | place: Antarctica: Dry Valley... | reverse complement strand
GCCGCCCACCACGATCGTTCGCTTGTCCCGGAAGAAGGCGGCGTCGCAGGTGGCGCAGTAGGACACCCCGCGCGAGGCCAGCTCGTCCTCGCCTGGCACGCCCAGCTTCTTGGGCTCGGCGCCCATGGCCAGAATCACCGAGTTGGCCAGATGCTCCTCGTCGCCGAGGAAGACCCGGTGCACCGCGCCGTCGGTGGACAGCTCCACGCGGGTGACGTCGTCGGTCACGAACCGGGTGCCGAAGCGTTCGGCCTGGTCGCGGAACTCCTGCATCATCGCCGGGCCCATGACCCCCTCGGGGTAGCCCGGGTAGTTCTCCACGTCGGTGGTCTGTTGGAGCAGGCCGCCCCACTGGAAGCCCTCGAACACGAGCGGGTTGAGATCTGCGCGCGACGTGTAGAGCGCCGCCGTATACCCGGCGGGCCCGCTTCCGATGATGATCACTTCTTCGACCGGGCTGCGGCCGTTCTGGTTGTTGCTCACATGGCCTCCGCTGTTACTTTACTTTTTGAAGTATAGCCCCGGCGCTGGGCCTCCCACATTGCGACTGTGTGACGAAGCTGGAAGTACGCGACCACGCCAGGCGGGATCGGCAGCCAGAAGGCGATCACGCGGTAGGTGAGCACGGCGGGGAAGACCACGCCGCTGGGCACCCCGAACAACAGGAACGCCCCGATCATCCCGGCGTCGACCGATCCGACGCCCCCAGCCGGCGAGGGGATCAGGTTGGCCGCCATGCCCACGAAGAAGCCCTGCACCAGCACCCCGAACGCCACGTCTCCGCCGAAGGCTTCGAAGCTGGCCCACAGCACACCGATCTGAGCGGCCCAGAAGCCGATCGCCCCGCCCACCGCAAGCGCCCCGCGGCTGGGGTGGCTGAGGTAGTCGATGGCGGTGCGCACGCCGGTGGAAAGCGTGGCCGGGACGCTGGCCAGGCGCTGAGCCAGGCGCGCGCCCCGCCCCTCCCCCGCGACCCCCGACAGGCGGCGCTCGAAGTCCCCCGGGATCAACGCCACGAGGCCAAGCAACAGCATCAGCGCGCCCGCAACCACGGCGGGAACGATCGTGCCGCCAAATGGCGCTTCGCCGGGTAGCACTCCCGTGCGCAGGAGCACGCCGAACACCACCAGCGCGCCGAAGTACACCGAGTAGGTGAGCACGAGGAAGGCCACCATCCGGCAGGCGGAGCGGCGCCGTGGCATGCCGGCCTTGCGCAAGGCCCAGTAGGTGAGCACGATCCCGCCGGCACCGGCGGCGGAGAAGATGCGCGTGGCCGCCAGCCCGGCCATGGTGATCTGGTAGGAGGCCTTCGCGTCGAGGCGATCGCGCACGTCGCTGGAGTCTCGCCCGCCGAGGATGCCGCGAAACAACGCCACGTAGGCGGCGAAGGCGGCCACGTTGAAGAGCACCGCGATCACGACCCAGTACCAGACGGCCTCGTCGAGGCGGTCGATCGCCTCGTCCAGCCCCAGGAGCCGGGGCACGATGAAGTAGATCGCGCCGATGGCCAGCACGAACACCAGGCCGATGCCGGCCAGGCGCCGCTTGTCGGCCAGGAGGCCGGATACCCGCAGATCCTCCTCGTGGTCGGCTGCCTCGTCGCGATGCTCATCGTGCAGCTCGGGATCGGACGGCTGCTGCTGGGGTGGCGCGCCGACATTCGGCGGACGGCCGTGCCCGAACATCATGGCGTTCCCGGCTCCAGTCGCTGCAACTGGCGAGCGGCCGCCAGCAGCGGTCGCGCGGCGTACGGCGCGGCGCGGCGCGTGCCCTCGGCCAGGGCCAGCCCGGCGATCAGGTCGATCACGTAGTGCTCACCCAGGTAGACCAGGCCGAAGCCCAGCGTCAGGGCATAGATCCAGCCGAGCGCTCCGGGACCCCTGCCCACATCGGACAGCACCCGGGCGGCCACCACCGATATGCCGAAGTGAAGGGAGGGCATGGCTGCGAATGGATTACCTTCCAGTGAATCGTAGAGCGGCCTCCAGAGACCTTTCCAGACCTGCTCTCCGGCCTCCACCATGATGCGCCTGACGGGCGCGATCCGCTCGATCTCGGCCGCGTACCAGGGGGGCGCCGTGGGGATCGCCCAATAGAAGATCAGCCCGGTGTCGAAGGCGCCGGCCACGAGCGCAGCCGAGCGCGGGAAGCGGTCGGGGTGGCGCAGCAGCAGGTACAAGAGCGTCCCGTGCGGGAAGAAGAACCAGCTCCAGTGCACGCAGGACAGCGCCACGTCGTGCGCGCGCACCTGACCTGGGCGGCCGAGCGTCCTCTGGAGGCGGTGTGTCGGCAGCTCGCCCAGCCCGATCATGCGGTCCGCCGCGATCGGATAGTTCACCCGGGTGCGCCTGAGGAGCCGGATCGGGTCGTCGTCAGGCATGTCGTAGTGGGCGTAGTAGGCCCACATCTGCAGCGCGTAGATGCCGGCGTCGCGCATCCGGCTGCGCGGCATCGCGATCGCAAGTGCCACAGGCGCCTGGAATCCCAGCGCCGTGACCACCGGCGCCCTCAGGCCCAGCCGGCGCCGCAGCGGCAACGCGACCACCCCGACGCACACCGCGCCCCAGGCCACGATCCGTAGGGCACGCGAGCTCCGCAAGACCGCGGCAGCATATCGGCGCGTTCGGCGCGTTCCCGCGCGAGCGCCGGTACCGCGGGTAGGGTGGCGGCGCGATGGGCCGGCGCGTGGAGATGGGGCTGCTCTTCTACCCGCGCGGGGGGTCGGCGCAGGTCGTGCGCTACCTCGCTCGGGCGCTGGGACGCGCGGGCTGGGACACCAGCCTGGCCTGCGGCTCGCTCGGCGAGCCCGGCGAGCGCACGCACGCCGAGAGCTTCTTCGCGGGTCTGGACCTCTCCGTTGCCGACTACCGCCAGGCAATGCGGGCGTTCGACGAGGGGCGCGACGCGATCGCAGAGCCGGTTCCCATGCACCCCTCCTACGAGGACCGCGCGGGCGCGGCGGACCGGATCCTCACCGCGGTATCGCCTGCGCTGGGCGATCACCTGGCCGAGGCCTGGCGGCCGCTGCTGGCCGCGGCTGCTCGCAAGCGTCCAGAGGTCCTCCACCTCCACCATCTGACCCCCATCCACGAGGCCGCCGCGCGCGAGCTGCCCGATCTTCCCTTGATCACCCACCTGCACGGCACCGAGCTGAAGATGATCGACCGCGCGGAGCGGCTGGCGGCGGGCGAGCAACTGGAGGGCACCCGGCCCGACAGCTGGGTCCACGCCGCCCACTGGCTCGCGGAGATGCGTCGATGGGCGCAGAGCAGCGACCGCTTGATCGTGATCTCCCCCGACGACGCCGACGAGGCGCAGCGACTGCTCGGCGTAGAGCGCAGACGTACGACCTGGGTGCCCAACGGCGTGGACCTCGTGCGCTTCGACCGCGCCGACCCGGCGCCGGAGGAGCGCACCGGCCGCTGGCGGGAGTGGCTAGTGGAGCAGCCCCAGGGCTGGGCCGAGGGGGGCGATCCCGGCAGCGTGGCCTACGCCGAGGCGGACCTCCAGGCGTTCACCGACCCGGCGACGGGAGAGCCATCCACGGTGCTGCTGTTCATCGGTCGCTTCACCGAGGTCAAGCGGATTCCCCTGCTCGTGCGCGCGTACGCGCGTGCGGCGCGGCGGTTCGAGCGCCGCGCCCCGCTGGTCATCTGGGGCGGCTTCCCGGGCGAGTGGGAGGGCGAGCATCCGCACACGGTGGTGCATCGCGAAGACATCGAGGACGTGTTCTTCGTGGGCTGGCGAGGCCATTCCGAGCTGGGCGCCGGACTGGCGTGTGCCGATGTGATGGTCATGCCTTCCATCGCCGAGTCCTTCGGCCAGGTGTTCATCGAGGCGATGGCGTGCGGCGTGCCGGTGATCGCCGCGAACGCCGCCGGACCGCCGTCGTTCATCAACACCGAGCCGGACCGCCCCAACGGCTGGCTGGTCGAGCCCGATGACGTCGATTCGCTGGCCGATGCGATGGTCGAAGCCGTGAACGACCCAGCGGCCCGCGAGCAGCGGGCGCGCAACGGGTACGAGGTCACGCGCCGCGACTACTCGTGGGACACGCTGGCCGAGCGGGTGGTCGAGGTCTACGAGGCGGCGCTGGCCGAGCGGTGAATCCTCGGCAAGGGTGACCCAAACCGGCCAGGAGCCCGCAGGCCTTCGTATGGACGCACTCGCTCCCCGCTTCATCCAGCTCGAGAACCGGATCCACCAGCTGCTGATCACCCACAGCATCTCCGTGCTGCGGATCTCCGTCGGCGCCATCTTCCTCGGCTTCGGGCTGCTCAAGTTCTTTCCCGACGTGAGTCCGGCGCAGGTCCTGGCCACCGACGCCGTGGGCGCGCTCACCCTCGGCCTGATCCCAGGCAGCGTGTCCATCTACGGGGTTGCGGGTCTGGAGTGCTTTATCGGGATCTGCTTTCTGGCCGGGCGCTGGATGCGGCTGGCCATATGGCTGTTGGCGGTTCAGTTCGTCGGCATCCTGTCGCCACTGATCTTCAACACCGCCGAGCTGTTCGCCGGCCCCCACAACGCGCCGACGCTCGAGGGCCAGTACGTGCTGAAGGACTTCATCCTCGTGGCGGCGGGCATGGTGATCGCCGCGGGCACCTTCCGCGGCGGCCGCATGGTCCGCGACGAGTTCTAGGCCCGCGGCCGCTAGCCCGCCCGCTCGAGGATCCGCACCGCCACAGGCGCCTTTGCGGCAAACGCCTCGGCGTCCTCGCGCGTGCCGATGTGCTCTCCCCAGTGCATCGGCACGGCCACGCGCGGTTGTATGCGCCGCGCGGCCTCGGCGGCCTCGCCGGCGGTCATGACGTACCGGCCACTCACCGGCAGCAGGGCTACGTCCACGCCGGCCACAGAGTCCATCTCGGGGATCACGTCGGTGTCGCCGGAGTGGTAGAGGCGCTCACCACGCACATTGAGGTCAAAGCCCACGCAGCCGGCCTCGCGCGGGTGAAAGAGACGGCCCTCGGTATCGCGCTTCGAGGTGTTGTAGGCCGCCACCGCCGCCACTTCCACGCCCGGCACCGGCTCCAGCTCCAGCGCCTCGCCGGGAGCGATCGAGGCCACCCGGCCCCGGGCGCGCTCGGCCACCGCCGCCGGCGCCACGAGCCACGTGCCCGAGTGCGACAGTCGCTCGACGTCCTGCAGGGAGAAATGGTCGTAGTGGCCGTGGGTGATCAGGATGAGGTCGGCCTTCGGGCCGCCGGATACCCGGTAGGGATCGATGTAGACCGTGGAACGTCCCGTGTCGAGCCGGAAGCCCGAGTGCCCGAGCCACTCGATGGAATCGAGGAGCATCCGCTGAGAATAGGCTCCCGCCCCCGCCTCCCTGCGAAGCAGCCGGCGCGACCGGCTGCGCACGGTTCGATTCCACTGCGAAGCAGCCGGCTCGGCCGGCTACGCACGATTAGATCTCCGAGAAAGGACGCGCCTTGAGCTATGAGACCGTGAAGTGGAAGCACCAGGACGGGGTGGGCCGGGTGACCCTGAACCGCCCGGACTCGCTGAACGCCTGGACCGAGCAGTTCGGCCACGAGCTGGGCGAGGTGGTAAACGACAAGGCGGCCGACCCGGCCGTGCGCGCGGTCCTGCTGACCGGCGCGGGGCGAGGCTTCTCCTCGGGCGCGGACCTCAAGGCAGGGTTCTCGCCGCACCCCGACGACAACATGCCCGACGTGCGGCGCGAGCTGCACGACGTCTATCACCCGATCATTGCCGGGATACGGCGGCTGGAGAAGCCCGTGGTGGCCGCCGTGAACGGCCCGGCGGTGGGCATCGGCTGCTCATTGGCGCTGGCCTGCGACATAGTGCTGGCCGCCGAGTCGGCTTTCTTCGGGCTGGCCTTCGTGAACATCGGCCTGATGCCCGACGGAGGGTCGACCCTGTTCGTGCCGGCCGCGGTCGGCAAGGCGCGTGCATTTCATATGGCGCTGCTGGGAGAGCGCGTGGACTCCGCCCGAGCGCTGGAATGGGGCCTGGTCAACGAGGTCCACTCCGACCAGCAGCTGCTGCCGGCCGCCGAGGAGCTGGTGACCAGATTCGCGGCCGGCCCAACGCGCTCCTACGCGTCCTCCAAACGGGCCCTGAACCAGATGATCTATCCCCAGATGGACTCCCAGCTGGACCTGGAGGCAGACCTCCAGCACGCTCTCGCACGCACTGAGGACTTCATGGAGGGCGTTGGCGCGTTCGTCGAGCGGCGCGAGCCGGCCTTCAAAGGCACGTGAGGGCCGACCGCCTCGATCGGCGATCTCGGCGGTACAACTACGGGGTTGGCGCTCATCCCGCGAAGACGGGCTCCGCGCCAACACTCGCGACCATCGCCACGAAGTGGTTAACGCAACGGGGCGAGGGATATGATCGCGCCGCCTTGCCGCCCCGCTCGCACGCCACTCGCCGCCGGCAGACAGCGCTCGCCCTAGCGGGAGCCTTCGTCGCGCTGCTGGTTGCCGCCCCCGCCGCCATGGCGGGCATCTTCACTCCCGAGCACGGTGGCTCCCCCAACGCGGACGACATCGATCGGCTGTACCGGATCGTCCTCTACGTCTCGATCCCGATCTTCCTCATCGTCGAGGGCACGCTGATCTGGTCCCTGATCAAGTACCGCGAGCGCCGGGGGGGCCCCGAGCCGGCGCAGATACGCGGCAACACCCCGCTAGAGCTGAGCTGGACCGTGGGCGCCGCAGTGATCCTGGTCGTGCTGGCCGGCATCACCTTCATCTATCTGGGCGACATCCAGAATCCGCCGCCGTCGGATCCGGGCGGCCTGGCCGGCGGCGTGCAGGTGGCCTCGATCGACCAGCCCGACCCTCCCCCCGGCGGAGGCGAAACGCTGGACATCAGCGTGAACGGCCAGCAGTACCTGTGGCGCTTCGACTATCCGGGCGGCGTCTTCGACTATTACGAGATGGTGGTGCCGATCAAGACCACCGTGACGCTCAAGATCACGGCCTCCGACGTCCAGCACTCGTGGTGGATCCCCGAGCTGGGCGGCAAGGCAGACGCCGTTCCCGGTCACATCAACGAGACCTGGTTCAAGATCTCCAAGCCCGGCCTCTACAAGGGCCAGTGCGCCGAGCTGTGCGGCGACAACCACTCGGACATGCGCGCCCGCGTGCGCGCGGTCACGCCCAACGAGTACAAGGGCTACCTCGGCGGTCGCGGGCAGGGCATCGAGGAGTCCCAGAAGGCTTTGGCCGAGCAGCGCCGCCAGCGCGAGGCAGAGGAAGGAGCACCGAGTGGCGGTTAGCGACGCGCCGGCGCGCGTGAACGGAGGTGGTCCGGAGATCGTCATGCATGGCCTGCACGAGCGCCCGCGCGGGTGGCTGGAATGGCTCACCACCACCGATCACAAGAAGATCGGAATCATGTACCTGTTCGCCACCTTCATCTTCTTCATCCTGGGTGGCGTGGAGGCGCTGATCATGCGCCTGCAGCTGGCGGTGCCCGACGGCACGCTGGTAACTCCCGAGACCTACAACGGCCTGGTCTCGATGCACGGCACCACGATGATCTTCCTGTTCATCGTCCCCGTACTTGCGGGTTTCGGCAACTACATGGTGCCGCTGATGATCGGCGCCCGCGATATGGCCTTCCCGCGGCTGAATGCGATGTCGTTCTGGCTGCTGGCGTTCGGTGGCATCGCCTTCTATGTGAGCATCTTCTTCGAGCCTCCCGGCGCGGGCTGGACCTCCTACGCGCCGCTGTCGGACGACGCCTACATGCCCAGCGGAGGCGTCGACGCCTGGATCTTCCTGATCCACCTCACCGGCCTGTCTTCGATCCTCGGCGCGATCAACTTCGTGGCCACGATCCACAACATGCGCGCCAAGGGCATGGGCTGGGGACGAATGCCGCTGTTCATCTGGACGATCCTTGTCTACAGCTACCTGCTGATAATCGCGCTGCCGGCGATCGCCGCCGCGGTCACGATGCTGCTCACCGACCGCCACTTCGGCACCGACTTCTTCGACCCCACGGGCGGTGGCGACCCGGTGCTCTGGCAGCACCTGTTCTGGTTCTTCGGCCACCCCGAGGTCTACATCATGATCCTGCCCGCCTTCGGGATCATCTCGGAGATCCTGCCCGTGTTCGCGCGCAAGCCGATCTTCGGCTACAAGGCAATCGCCGCGGCCACCGTCTCGATCGCCTTCCTCGGGCTGCTCGTGTGGGCCCACCACATGTTCACCACGCCCACGGCCACCGTCGTGCTCGTCTTCTTCATGCTCAGCTCGTTCCTGATCGCCGTGCCCACCGGCATCAAGATCTTCAACTGGATCGCCACCTTGTGGAAGGGGTCGATCTTGATGAAGACGCCGCTCTACTTCGCAGCGGCGCTGCCCGCCCTGTTCGTGATCGGCGGCATCTCGGGCGTGATACTGGCCGTGTTCCCGGTGGACTGGCAGCTTCACGACTCCTACTTCGTCGTGGCCCATCTGCACTACGTGCTGTTCGGCGGCAGTGTGTTCGGGATCTTCGCCGGCATCTACTACTGGTTCCCGAAGATGTCAGGGCGGATGCTCTCGGAAGGGCTGGGCAAGCTTTCGTTCTGGGTCATGTTCGTGGGCTTCAACCTGACCTTCCTGGTGCAGCACTCGGCAGGCCTCTCGGGCATGCCGCGACGCATCTATGACTACCCGGAGAGCGCGGGCTGGTGGGGCTTCAACCTGATCTCGACCATCGGCTCGTTCATGCTGGGCATCGGAGTGCTGCTCACCGTGATCAACGTGCTCCGTTCGATCAAGCACGGCCAGCGCGCGGGCAACGATCCGTGGAAGGGCAACACCCTGGAGTGGTTCACCCAGTCGCCCCCGCCCGAGAACAACTTCGACGTGATCCCGCGCGTGCGATCGGTCGAGCCGATGAAGGACATCCGACGCGAGGTCATGAAGGCCGGTGAGCCCGCCGGAACGGTTGCGCAGCCGGTAACTTCGGGCACGTGAGCGCCTCGAAGCTTTCGGAGCCAATGCCGAATCCCATGCCGCCGGCGCCGGCCGCCGGATACAGGCGCCTGGCACTGGCCACGGTCGGCGCCACCTTCCTGCTGGTCATCGTCGGCGGGATCGTCCGCGTGTCGGAGTCGGGGCTGGGATGCGGTCCCGCGGGCTCGGGGCTCAACGGGTGGCCCTTCTGCAACGGCGATGTCGTACCGGGCCTGGACCTGAACTCGTTGATCGAGTACTCCCACCGCGTGCTGGCGAGCGTTGTGGGGTTGATGATGATCGTCCTGGCCGTGCTGGCCTGGCGAGGCTACCGGGGCCAGACCGGGCTCGTGCGCGCCTCGATCGCCGCCGCCGTGCTGGTGGTCGCTCAGGGCCTTCTGGGCGCCGCCACCGTGGAGAAGGACCTCGACGAGGGGCTCGTGGCCGCCCATCTCGGCCTCGCCATGGCGCTGCTGGCGCTGCTGCTGTACATCGTGCGGGAGGCGTCGGTCCGCACTGGCCAGCCGGCCTCCTCGGAGGGCACGGGCAGGGGGCGGGAAGTGGGGTCGTCGCTCGGCCGTCTGTCGGTTGTGTCCAGCGGGCTCGTGTTCTGCACAATCGTGGTCGGCGGGTACATGGCCGGTACCCAGAACTACGGCAGGGCCGACTACCAGCTTGGCGACGGTGCCCATCATGCCTGTGGGAAGGAGTTCCCGTCGTGCAACGGGGAGTTCCTGCCCTTTGGCCAGGCGCGCCTGGTGGACATCCATCTCACACACCGCGTGTTCATGTACCTGGCCACCATCGCGGTGATCGCGCTCATCGTCATGGCCCTGCGCCGGCGCCCCAGCGCCGGCGTTGTGCGCAGCGCCCGGATCGCGGCCGCGATCCTCTTCTCCCAGGTTCTGGTAGGGGCGTTGAACGTGTGGCTCGACGAGTACGAGGCACTGATCGTGCTCCACCTGGCGCTCGGCACCCTGCTGTGGGCCACGGTGGTCGGGCTGGCGCTGCAGCTACATCCTGCCCGGGCACCGTCCGGCGCCTCGGAGCCGGCGCGCGGCGCGACGGCGGTCCCCGCCTGATGGCCTCGCGCGCGGCCGCCGCGGCGGCCCCCGCCGCCCGGCCCGCCGCCGGCGCGCGCCAGGTCGCCTCGGACTACTTCGAGCTCACCAAGCCCAAGGTCCAGTCGCTTCTGCTGCTCACCACGGTGACCACCATGTACGTGGCCGGTAACCCATCGCCGGGCCTCGTGGCGCTCACGTGCCTGGGCGGCTACCTCTCCGCCGGCGGGGCCGGTGCGGTCAACCACTGGTACGACCGCGACCTCGACGCCACCATGAAGCGAACGGCCAACCGGCCGGTGCCCTCAGGGCGCGTGGCTCCCAACGCCGCGCTGGCCTACGGGCTCGTGCTCGCCGCCCTCGCCTTGGTCGTGCTGGGCGTGGGTGTCAACCCGCTCGCGGCCGCCCTGTCGTTCTCCGGCTTCCTGGGCTACGTACTCGTCTACACGGTCTGGCTCAAGCGCTCGACACCACAGAACATCGTGATCGGCGGCGCCGCCGGCGCCGTGCCTCCGCTGGTGGGCTGGGCCGCCACCACCGGCTCGCTCAGCTGGACCGCTCTGTACCTGTTCGCGATCGTCTTCTACTGGACCCCGCCCCACTTCTGGGCGCTCTCGCTGCTGATGAAGGACGAATACGCCAGGGCGGGCGTGCCGATGCTCCCGGTGGTACGCGGCGAGGGTGAGACGCGCAAGCAGATCCTGCTCTACTCGATCCTGCTCTACGCGGTTAGCCAGCTGCCGTTCTGCGCGGGTGGTTTCGGCGGCATCTATCTGGGTGCCTCGATCGTGCTCGGCGCCGTGTTCGTCGGCGGCGCCGTGCGGCTCTACCGCCGGGGAGAGCCGGGGTCCGGTGCTCGCGCGATCGGCGATCGCGCTGCGCTCCTCCGCAGCGACCGCCGCGCGGCGCTATGGCTCTACCTGTACTCGCTGGCCTACCTCGCGCTGCTGTTCGCGTCGATGGTGGCTGACGCTCGGCTCTAGCCCGGCCCTCTAGAACACCAGCCATTGGACGCGGTCCAGCCACACCCACGCCAACATGGCCGGCAGCAACAGCGTCAGGCTCACCCACGCGCCTGCGAGGGAGCTGCTCAGGCGGCGGCGCAGCTCGGTGTCCGTCCGCGGTGGGTGACGCCACCACGCGACCCCGCCCAGCATCCACCAGATGGCGGCCACCGGGAACAGGGCCAGGGACGCAACCATCGCCGCTAACGCCGGCACGCTGAAAAGTGGATGCCAGATCAGGCTCGCGCCCACGAACAGCGCCAGTGCCCCGAGGGCACTGATCGTCACGCGGTCGGGCGCCTTGATCCCTTCCAGGACGCCCCGGCGCGCGGCAGCGATGCACGCGACCATGGCGCCCAGCCACACGCCCGCGGCCACGTGGGCGGCGATGACGTAGCCCTCCAGCCCGCAGCTCGAGCAGCGGCCTCCACCGAACGGAAGGCGGTCGATCAAGCCGAACCAAACCGCGAGCGCCACCAGTGGAAGCGCGTACCCCAGGTGCAACGCGAGCAGCGAGCGTCCGTTCGGCTGCAACGAGTTCATCATCGACACCATCGGCATCTCAGGCGGCTGGCTGACCTCCCCTACGCTGCCGCGGCTATATGGAGGTCCCCCGGCGCTCTCTCTGGCGCACCGACGCTCGCACCCTCAGCCGCCTACTCCTGGGTCTGTGGCTCTTTGGCGCCGGCGATGCGCTGCTGGTGCTTGCCGCCTTCGGCAACGCTCCGTGGACGGTGCTCGCCGAAGGTGCGTCCAAGCAGACCGGCGCGGGCATCGGTGCGTGGACGATCGTGATCTCGTTCCTCGTGTTGCTCGCATGGATCCCTCTGCGCCAGCCTCCCGGGCTGGGGACCGTGCTCAACGCGATCGTGGTCGGGCTGGCGATCGCCGTCACGCTGCGCCTGCTCGAGGAGCCCGAGGCACTGGTCGTCCGCCTGATGGCGGTCCTGATCGCGATCGCGCTGGTCGGCATCGGCAGCGGGCTCTATCTCACCAGCCGCCTGGGGCCGGGGCCGCGTGACGGGCTGATGACCGGGCTGCACGAGCGGACCGGCAAGTCATTGCGGCTGATACGCACCAGCCTCGAGGTACTCGTAACGCTGGCGGGTGTCGCGCTTGGAGGCACGGTCGGTATCGGGACGATCGCCTTCGCTCTGCTCATCGGGCCCGCCGTGCAGCTGTTCGTGCGCCTGGGCGGGGGACTCGAGCACCCTGCGGGAATGCATCCGGCCGGCTGAGGCGGCGCACGGAGCACCGCGGTGATGCAATCCCGCAAGACCTATCGTGTGGCCGCGTGCTCGACGCACCGCTCCACCGGAACACCGGCCCCCTCCGGCCCTGGGCGGCTGCCGCGCTGGTGTTCCTCGCCTCCGGCGCTGTTCTGGTGCTGGAGCTGCTCGGGCTGAGGCTGCTCGGCCCCTACGTGGGACTCACACTCGAGACAACCACGGCGATCATCGGCGTCACGCTGGCCGGCATCGCGGCCGGAGCGGCTCTCGGCGGGCGCGCAGCAGACCGCTACGACCCGCGCCGGCTCTTGGCCGGGCTTCTCACCAGTGGCGGCGCGCTGTCCCTGCTCTCGGTGCCGATCGTGCGACAGCTCGGCCCCGGCATGCCGGGCGGAGGTTCGCTGGCGATACTGGGCGTTTCGGTGCTCGCCCTGCTGCCGCCCGCGGCAGTGCTCAGTGCCGTCACGCCCACCGTCGCCCGGCTACAGCTGCGCGAGCTGAGCTCGAGCGGAACGGTGTTCGGCCACCTGTCCGGGTGGGCCACGGCGGGAGCTCTGGCGGGCACCTTCTCCACGGGCTTCGTGCTCATCCCGCTCCTGGCTGTCAGCACATCGGTCCTGCTGGTCGGGGCTGCGCTGGTCGTCGCCGGGCTGGTCGTGGCCCTGCGGGCGGGCGGCCCAGACCGCACCGACACCGCGATCGTCGCCGCGTTCGCTGTGGCTGCCGGACTGCTCACGCTCCTCGCGAGCAGCCCATGTGACGCCGAAAGCAGCTACCACTGCGCCCGCGTAGAGGCCGATCCCAACCGGGCGGGCGGGCGGGTGCTGTTCCTCGAAGACGTCCGGCACTCCTACGTGGACCTCGACGACCCGCGCCATCTGGAGTTCGACTACACCCGCTGGATCGGGGATGCCATCGACGGGCTGCGCCCGGCGGGGGCTGCGCTGGATGCCGTCTTCGTGGGCGGCGGCGGCTTCACCCTGCCCCGCTATCTGGCCGCCACGCGACCCGGGTCGCGCTCGCGTGTGCTGGAGGTGGACGAGGAGCTGGTCGGCCTCGCCCGGGAGCGGCTTGGGTTGAGGACCTCGGTCGACCTGCGGGTGACCGTGGGCGACGCACGGGTAACGCTGCGCGACCACGTGTCGGACTCAGCGGACCTGATCGTGGGCGATGCCTTCGGCGGCCGTGCGGTGCCCTGGCACCTGACGACCGCCGAGTGGGTGGCCGAGGTGCGGCGCGTGCTCCGACCCAACGGGCTCTATGCGGTCAACGTGATCGATCGGCAGCCGCTTCACCTGCTCAAGGCCGAGGCGGCCACTCTGCTCGCGGCCTTCGGGGACGTGCGCCTGGTGGCCCTGCCGGGCCCCGCGGGCGGCAACCAGGTTCTGCTGGCATCGGATCGACCGCTGCCAGACGGCGTGGAGTCCACCACCCGTCGCGCCCGCACACTGGACCGAGCGGAGGTCATCCGCTTCACCGAGGGAGTCGATTCGCTGCGCGACGATGACGCCCCGGCCGACCAGCTGCTCAGCGCCGTGCCCTGAGTGCTCGTCCGAGCCAGGCCCCACCATGCTGCGCGATGATCATCGGAGCCGCTCTCATCTGCTCGGACGAGTCCTGCGCCGAGACCGTCGAGGTCGTGGCGCGACTGGACGACCTCGTTCACCTTAGCTGCGAGGGCTGCCACTGCACGCTCACCGTGCTGGCCGTGTGGGAGGTCCAGGAGGCGCGCAGAGCGCCCTCGCTCAGGCTGGTTCGCGAGGATCGCCACCTGCCGCCGCTGGCCGCCTGACCCTGAAAGCCCGACCCGCGTGATGGCCGCCTCCGACCCCCGGCCCTCAGGTCGGGGGGCCCTCCTCGGCGATGCAGGCGCGCCGTCCGCCGTCGCCTTCGCGTACCACGGCGGTCGGTGATCGCTATCGCGCACCGGTGCGTATATCGGAGGGCCACCAGCTGCGATCGCCGAGGATGAGCCCGATCGCGGGAATCATGAGGGTGCGCACCACGAAGGTGTCGATGAGCACTCCGGTAGCCACGATAAATCCGATCTGCAGCATGAAGGCCACCGGGATGGTCATGAGGACCGCGAACGTGCCCGCCAGGATGAGCCCGGCTCGGGTGTCACCGGCCCGGTGGCCGACAGCCCGCGAAGGATGCCCTGGGAGGTCCCGTGCACGAGCGCCTCCTCGCGCACCCGGCTCATCAGGAAGATATTGTAGTCGGCCCCGAGCGCGACCAAGAACAGGAAGGCGAGAATCCCGACGACCGGGTCGAGCGTCTCCACGCCGAAGACGACCTCGAAGACGAGCAGCGACAGGCCGAGCACGCCGAGGAACGACAGGACCACGGTGGCCAGCAGATACACGGGCGCGACCACCGCCCGCAGCAGGACCACCAAGGGGATCACCGTCGAGCGGGTGATGAGCGACAACGGCGCTTGCTACCGCTCGCGGGTCCACGCCAACGCCTGCGCCGAGCTCGGACTGCACCACCTCTTCACCCGCCCTTACCGGCCCCGCACCAACGGCAAAGCAGAACGCTTCATCCAGACGCTCACTCGCCGATGGGCACATGGAGCGATCTACCACAGCTCCGCCGAGCGAACCGCAGCGCTACACGGCTGGCTCGACCACTACAACTTCACAAGACGACACGGCTCCCTCGGCAAAAGAGCCCCGGCAGCTCGACTCGCCGAGCTGAACAACCTGGCTGGGAACCACACCTAGTGATCGCTCCCGAGGTCGCCTGGGGCGACCGCCCCGCTCTCGAGCGCGCGCCTGGCGAGCTCGGCGCGTTTCTCGTTCTGCGGGAGTGACTCGATCCTAAAGCGCTGAAAGAGCGTTCGGAGGTGGGTCTTGACCGCGGCCACGGTCAGGCTCAACTCCTCGGCGATGTCCTGGTTCGTGGCGGGTCGCGCGAACGCGGCACCCCCCTTGGCCGGTCGGCACAGGGCGATGAGGACGCGCTGCTGGGACGGCGAGACCTCCACGACCAACCGCTCGGCGTCGGCGACAACAGTGATCCTTCGCGGGTTCTCGGCGGGCTTTCGGAACACCAACACGGTCTGGCCGATCCGCAGCTCGTCGGAGTCGTGTAGGCGGCGGCGCCCCGCGACGCGCTCATTGTTCAGATGGGTTCCGTTACGCGACAGGCCGTCGTCCACGAGCAGCCACTCGCCGGCCACCTGTCGTAGCTCGGCATGCAGGGCCGAAACCTGGTCGTCCCACTCGAGGCCGATGTCGGAGCGGGAGCTGCTGCCGATCGTCAGCTGGGAGCGCTCATCGCCAAGAACGATGATTCGCTGGGCCTTGACATCGTCGCGGTAGACCAGGAAGGGCTTCCCGCGCCGTTCGGCTTCGAGGCGCTCCTTGAGCTCAGCGGGCGATGAGGCGTGGGGCGCGAGCGGCGATCCGGACATGCAGCTCCAAGGCTATGCCCGCTCCAAAGCTGCGGCAACCCCGCTCTTCGAAGGGATGGTCAGACCATCCCTAGGTCGCCTACCCGCGCCGGAGCGTTCCCCAGATAGTGAGTGGACAGTCAGTTGATCCACGACCGAAGGGGTGGGCGATGCTCGCAGTCGACAAGACCACCAGGGGAATTGCCGTACGTCTCGTCCTCCGGGAACGCACGGGGACAGCGCGATCAGGCCCTGCGTCCGATCGAGCGCTCGCGGCGCGGGTCCAGCGGATGCTTGGGAAGGGAAACCTTGAACGCCGGCGCTAATCCATGGTCGGGCTTCGAGGATCCTTCCCCCAGCGCCCACCTCACATTGCCCCGCGACGCGCGCGCCCCTCGCATGGCCCGGCTTGCCCTGCGGAACCTCCTGGCCCTGTGCGCGTGGCCGCCCGCTGAGGATGCCGAGCTCATCCTCTCTGAGCTGGTCGCCAACGCGGTTCAGCATGGCGCCGGTGAGATCGCCCTTGCCCTATGGCTGGCCGAGGGGCGCATACGCGGCGAGGTGGCCGATGCCGGGCCCGGGCCCCCGCCTCGCCCGCTTCGCCCCGGCAAGGACGCCGTTGGAGGACGCGGGCTCGTAATCGTGGAGGCGCTCTCAGACAGATGGGGTGCCGCCGAGAGCACAAGCCATGTCTGGTTCGAGATCGCCAGCCAGTCGGGGGCCAAGCCCTGAGCTCGCTCGGCCCGGCGCTCCTCGCCCTCACAGCCGGCAAGCGCTACTTCGCACGAGCTCCGGGCGGTAGTCGGTGCGTAGGCCCACGGTCCGTGACGTTTGCAACGTCTTGTATTAGCGTGGCAACCACCGCATGATGTCCCGGACCAAGCCCTTCGTTGCCCTGGTAGGCGTGCGTCGGTTCCTCGGTGGGGTCTTCCAGGTGGTCCAGTCACGCAAGCGCCGGGCCAAAGGGCTGACGGAGTTGCGGCTCAAGGGCTCTAGCTTTCGGCGTTGCCGCACCGCCACGCTGGGAGAGGGCGCCGGCGCCGCCCGGCGGCGGGTGATCCGCCGCCTGAGCGGCAACGCCACCGGGCGCTTCCGCACCCGCGGACGTCACTCCGCGGCCACCGTGCGCGGCACGAAGTGGATCGTCGAGGATCGCTGTGACGGCACGCTCACGCGCGTGTTGCGCGGGAGGGTCGCGGTGCGCGACTTCAGGCGCAGGAAGACCATCCTCGTGCGGGCGGGCAAGAGCTATCTCGCCAAGCCGCGCCGCTAGGCCAGATCGATGCCGGCGAGCGCCACCGATCGCCTCATCGAGGCAAACAAGGACTACGCCCGCGGGTTCGATCGTGGCGGGCTGGAGGCCCCACCGAGCACCGGCGTGGCCGTGGTCGCCTGCATGGACGCACGCCTCGATGTGCATCGGATCCTGGGAATTCGCGAGGGCGACGCGCACGTGATCCGCAACGCCGGCGGAGTGGTTACCGACGAGGTCATCCGCTCCCTGGCGATCTCCCAGCACAAGCTCGGGACCACGGAGGTAATCCTGATCGGCCACACCAACTGCGGGCTCGAGGGACTGGACCGCGACGAGTTCGCCGAACGGCTCGATCAGGAGGCGCGAGCGCCGCGCGACTGGACAATCGGAGCATTCGATGACGTCGGCGCCAGCGTGGCCGATTCCATCGAGAAGATCAAGACCAGCCCGTTCCTCAGGCGCGCCCGGAGCGTGCGCGGCTTTGTCTATGACGTGAACACAGGGGCGCTGACCGAAGTTGGCTGACCGCGCCAGGTTAAGTTCGCGTGCTGCGATTTGCGCATAACAGGAGGCGGGGGTATGGTCATGCGGTGGAAGGCACCTCGATCGGGCGAGTTCGTTAGATGAAGGGAAGGCTCCGTCTTCGCAGCCGCCGGCCGCTGCTGAGCGTCGGCGCGGCCACACTGGCCGCGAGCCTGGCCGTCGCGCTGAGCCCGGCGACCGCCGCAGCGGTCGATCAATCCCCCAAGAACGGCTGCACCTCCCCTCAGGACTACAGGGGTGCGCTCACGTCTCCGTCGTTTAACAGCCCCTCCCCGGTGGCGCAGGGAGCTTCGCCGCAGGTGAGGTTCAAGGGCTGGTTCGAGGCGGAGAGCGTCGCTCCCGGCAACCACGACGAGGCGACCATGGCGTACAGCATCAACAATGGGTTTCCGGTGGAGTTCGCGCGGCTGATCGACAGCGCCCCCCCCAACTCCGGCGGTTCCGACGACGTCGGCTATTCGAACAACGGCACCGGACAGGCGCCCACCTTCGAGTCCTACAGCTTCGCCCTTCCGCCAGAGGCCCAGGGGCAAACCGGCGTTCGGATCCACTTCCAGTTCGCCACCGGGGACGCGGCCTACAACGGCTTCCGCGGCTTCGCCGTCGATGACGTCTCGATCGACACTACGGGCAGCCCGCTCGCAGAGACCTTCGAGAACAGCTCGGCGACGGCCTGGACCTTCGACCCGGCGGCCGGCCCGGGCGCGCCCTTCTGGCACATCCTCAACAACCCCCAGAACACCAGGATCAAGAGCCCCGAGATCAACCCCGACCTCGTGACGCTGGCTCAGTCCGACTCGGGCGCCTTGCCCGCGGCGGCCGAGGGCACGCGCGTAGCCTGGTTCGGCGACGACGCGAGCGGCACCTACTGCGGCCCGGACTTCGCAAACAGGGTCGAGACCCAGCCGCCCGAGACGACGATCACCGGCGGGCCGCCAGACTCCACCAGCAGCACGGATGCCAGCTTCGAGTTCGTGTCATCGGAGGCCGAATCGAGCTTCGAGTGCCAGCTCGACGGGGGGGGCTTCGCGCCCTGCTCGGCGCCGCAGTCCTACACCGGCCTGTCGCCCGGCAATCACACCTTCGAGGTCCGAGCCACCGATCCGGTCGGCAACATCGACCCGACGCCGGCCAGCCGGACCTGGACGGTTGATCCCGCGCCGCCCGAGACCACCATCACGGGCGGCCCCCCGGGCTCCACCACCAGTACGTCTGCCAGCCTCGCGTTCACCTCCTCGGAGGCCGGCTCGAGCTTCCAGTGCCGGCTCGACGGCGGCGGCTTCGAGCCCTGCTTCTCGCCCCACTCCCTGTTGGGGCTCTCGGAAGGTGCGCACACCTTCGAGGTCCGTGCGACCGACGCCGCCGGCAACGTCGATCCGACGCCCGCGGCGCGAAGCTGGACGGTGGTGGTGCCTGAGGGGCCTCCGCTCACCCTGGCCGACCTACCCAAACCAGCGCTCGGCGAGGAAGTCAACGTGCAGGCCCTCAGCGGCAAGGTGCTGATCGGGGTGCCCACCGCGGCGGCAAGCGGCGCCGGCGCGCGGGCGAGCCAGAGGGGTGTGCGTTTCGTGCCCCTGAGCGAGGCCCGCCAGATCCCGGTCGGGTCGCTGCTCGACGTCCGCAAGGGCAAGGTGCGCCTGCAGTCGGCGCGTGACCGGCGCGGGACCAGGCAGAACGGCGACTTCTCGGGCGGCGTGCTCCGGGTGCGCCAGTCCAAGCAGCGCAAGGCTAAGGGCCTGACGGTGCTGGATCTCCAAGGCCCGCGCTTCGCCAGCTGCAAGACCCGCCGGCGCGTCGTTCGCCGCGGCCGGCGCGCCACCACGACCCCGCACGCATGGGCGTCGCGAAGGAAGCCCCGCCGAACGAGCGCAAACACCCGCGGTCGCTTTGGCACCCGCGGGAACGAGTCGTCCGCCACCGCCCGCGGCACGAAGTGGACGATGACCGATAGCTGCAAGGGCACCCTCACCAAAGTCACCCGCGGCACCGTCGTCGTGCGCGACTTCCGCCGCCGCAAGACCATCATCGTCAAGGCCGGCAAGAGTTACCTGGCCAAGGCGCGGAGGTAGGCCCAGCAGCAGGTCGATCCGCTAGCGCGATTCAGGCCGAGTGAGACGTCAGCCCGCGCGGCGTGAGGGCACGATGCGCGTCTCCCCCAGGCTTGTGAACGCCCCGGGCTGCACGTCGAGGGCAATGACCGCCAATTCGGCGAAGAGCACTGCGCGGTCGACGTCGTCCGGCCCGTAGTAGCCCCCATCGCGCCGGTCGAGGATCGACAGCGCGCCGATCGCCTCGCCATCCTGCTTGAGGGGAACGACAAGCATCGTGTAGGGCACGTAGCCGGTGCCCGCCGCGATCTGGCTTGCAAAGCGCGCGTCGGTCCTGCAGTCGCAAGCTTCGGGTTGACCGCTCTCGATCACGGTGTTGGCAAACCCCGTGCCCGGGGGGAGTCTCACCCCCACGATCTCGCGCGCGCCCGCGCCCCAGGCGCTCTGGTAGACCAGCTCGCCCGTGGTTCGGTCCTTGAGCGAGATCGATGACGCGGCGGCCTCGAAGACACCCGCCACCGTGCGCACGATGGCCTCCATCAGTTCGCGCGGCCCGTCCGGGCGCTCCACGCTGAGAGCCAGCGACTCTCCCTTCGAGCGCCGGAGCGGCTGGCCAACCGCCTTTGCGAACGCCGACACCGACGCCACTCGGCGCTCGGGGATCATCTGCAGTCCCGCCTCGACCGTCTCCTGAAGCTCCGGCGGCACCCCGGGCACGAGGTCGGCCAGCTTCCGCCGCTCCCCGTAGACGGGCGGCTTGCCGACAAGCAGGGTCCACAGGGTGGCGGCCAGCCCAAAGACGTCGCTGCGTGGGGAGACTACGCCCCCCGCGAATACCTCCGGCGCCATGAACTTGGGCGTGCCGATGCCCACCGTGCCGTGATCCTCCTCGTCGATCTCCGTGGCGATGCCGAAGTCCACGAGGACGATGCCGTCCTCACCGAAGATCAGGTTCTGTGGCTTCACGTCGCGATGCACGATGTGCTGATCGTGGACGTACTGGAGCGCCTCACACGCCTGACGGACGAACTCGATGGCCTGCTCTATCGGGAGCCCTGGCGGCGTCGGCGCGTTCAACAGCTCCCCGAGGTCCTCGCCCTCGATCAGGCTCATCACCAGGTACTGGCCGGTATCCGCCTGGAAGTAGTCCACAACACGCACCACGCGCGGATGGCGAAGCTGTGCGAGCAGCCGGGCCTCGATTTCAAAGCGCGCCGCGTGGCGGGTATCCATGAGCTGCTTGACCGCAACGTCGACCCCGGCATCTCTGTCAGTAGCGCGGTAGACCGCTCCCATTGCGCCACTCGAGATCGGCGCGAGGACCTCGTAGCGATCGTTAAGGGTCAGGCCGAGGGGGAGGTCGGTCACGAGATCACTCACTTCCACGCATCGAGAGTAGCGGTAGATGTAGGCTCGCGCGAGTGCCTTGGGTGGAAGTATTCGCCATCTTCATCGTCTGTCACCTGGTGGGGGACTACCTCCTGCAGACGGACTGGCAGGCGATGAACAAGCGCGGTGGGCTCGGCCAGAACGCCGAGGCGCGCCGGGCGCTCGCCCGGCACATCGCCTCCTACACGCTGGCCTTCGTGCCGGCGTTCGTCTGGCTCGCCAGTGAAATCGGCCTTCTGCTCGTGCCCGTGGTGGCTCTGATCACTGTGCCCCACTGGATCCAGGACGACGGCCGGCTGCTGACCCTCTACATACGGAAGGTAAAGGGCGGCGATGCTGCAGCCAACCCGTCAGTGGCGGCGGCGGCCGACCAGAGCTTTCACTTCGCGACCCTGCTGGCGGTGGCGTTCCTGGCGGGAAGTTGAGAGCCGGGCCTCCGCCCTATCGCCTCCGGGCCCTCGCCAGATAGCGCTGACCCGCCCATACGGTGACGGTGCGCCGGAGGCGGAAGTCGCGTACGCGCACGACGCCACGGCGGACAGTCGTCAGGGTGCCATCGCAGCGGTCGATGACCGTGTAGTCGGTGCCTCGGACCGTGGCGGCACTGTGGCGCCCGCGCGTGCGGAAGCGGCCCCGCCCGCTTGCCCGCAGCCTGCGGACCCTGCGCCGGCTCGCGCGCGCGGGGGCGCCACTGGCACGGGCGCCAGCGGCGCAGAGGGCGAAGTTTCCGCCCTTGAGCCGCAGCTCGGTGACCGGCCTGCGGGAGCGTGCCTGGAGCACCGTGAACGCGCCGGCGGAGAAGGTGGCTGACTGGTTTCGCCGGCGGGTGCGAGCGGCGGTAAGCCGCACGCTGCCCCGCCGAGTGTCGACGCTCGTGGCCACCGGCAGGGCAATGTTGTCGAGCAGCGGCACGGTGCGCCGGGTCCGGGGCAGCCCGAACTCGGCACCACGTCCTTTGGGGCGCACCACGACGTCGCGACCCAGCCGGGTTCTGCCGCGGCCCACGGCCCTGCGCTCGCAGTTGCGTACCACGTCCTTGCGGTCGACGATCGCGAAGTCCGGGCTGCGTCCGCAGTCCACGACGTCACGGGTCCCGTCGCGTGCGCGCACGACGTCCCGGGAGGCGCCCCCGCGCAGGCTGTCGCTGCCCTTGCGCCCGTCGACGAAGTCCTCGCCCGCCCCTCCGTCGAGCTCGTTTCGGATCCCGCTCCCTGTGTAGGTGTCCTGCACCCCCCCGCCGCGGAGGTCCTCGACGTCGGGGCGGACGTTGTCACGCTCCTCCAGCTCGCCGTCGTTGGCACGGCCATCGAGCGTGACAGTGACGTTTCCAATGGCTTCGGAGTTGTCGGCGGTGTCCCGTCCGGGGCCGCCGCTCATCGCATCGGCCCCCGTCCCGCCTGTCAGCGTGTCGCCGGCGTCTCCGCCTGACAAAGAGTCGTTCCCCGCATCACCGCGCAGCGTGTCGGCGCCGTCCAGGCCCACCAGCGCCGGCGTGCTGCCATCCACCTGATCGTCGCCCGCGCCGCCCGCCACGCGATCGGCGCCGGGGCCGCCCTCAAGGACGTCTTGGTCGGCGCCCCCGAAGAGGGAGTCATCCCCGCCGCCGCCCTGGACGGCGTCGCGGCCCTCCTCCCCGCTCAGTGAGTCATCGCCCGCGTTGCCCCGCACCCCATCGTCTCCCGGTCCGCCGCTCACGCTGTCGCTTTCTGCGTCGGCCACTCCCCCATCGAGAGCATCGTTCCCCGGCCCGCCGGTGATCGTGTCGGCCCCGGTGAGTCCGTCGATGGTGTCGTGGTTGGGCCCTCCCGAGAGCAGGTCGCCGGCCTTTCCCCCGACCAGCCGCTCGACGTCGAGTGCGATGTTGTCGCTCTCACCGGACGAGCCGTCGTTTGGGGACCCGTCCATCGAGGCGGTCACGACCGTGTTGCGCTGCTCATAGGTCACGGAGTCGAAGCCCCCGCCGCCATTGAGGCGGTCGTCGTCGGGGATGCCCTGGGTGGGCCCCAGCCCGGGCCTCAGCAGGTCGTCGCCGGGACCCCCGTCGAACACGTCGCTGCCACGGTCGGGACCGAAGCCGCCGGCGGTGCCCGCCGGTTCTCCGAGCTGGTCGTGGCCATCGCCCCCCCTGAGCGTGTCGGCGGCGTCACCGCCGACCACCAAGTCGTCCCCGCCCTCGCCGTCGAGGTCGTCCACGTCCCCGTAGCCGAAGAGCCGGTCGCCGTCAGCGCCGCCGCGCACGGTGTCGACACCGCCGCCTCCGGTCACGAAGTCGCGGCCGGGGCCCCCGTCCAGGCTGTTCGTGCCACCGCTGGAAGAGGCGACCGCGGCGGTGTCTCCGAACAGCTCGTCGTCCCCCCCGCCGCCACGGAGGGTGTCGTCGCCGAACGCGTTCGAATCGCCGACCAGCTCGTCGTTGCCGGTCCCTCCCGTCACGGTGTCGTTACCGCTGCCCGCAAACACCAGCGCGCGTGTGGGTGCGTTGATGAGGACGGTGTCGTTCTGGTCAAAGAGGTCTGTCTCCACCTCGACGACGCCGGCGGCGGGACAGGTGGCGACGTTCGACGTCTGTCCCTGAACACACGGCGCGACGGGGGTGATCGACACGGGCGGTGTCTCCGTGAACGTATAGGTGCCGCCATTCAGGGAGACGGTGACGTTGTTGACCTCGCCCGTCGCGCCGGAGAACAGCAGGCGGTTACCGCCGCTTGACTGGACAAGTGCCGCCTCGGCCAGGCCGGGCGCCCAGGCCCACGCGCACGCGGCGGTCGCGAGCACCAGGGCGATGCGGGCGATCAGCCTGCCCTCGCCAGGTAGCTGCGGCCGACGGTCACATCGATCCGGCGCTTGCCCCGGAGAACCACAACCGTCGCTCGCCCGCGTTTGACTTTGGTGAGCGTGCCGTTACAGCGGTCCTCGACCACGACCGTGGCGCGGCGGGCCGAGGTGACACTTCGCCTCCCTCTCACCTGGAAGCCGCTGCGCAGGCTGGCCCGGACCCGCCCGAGGGTGGCACGCCGGCCACCTCTGCGACAGGCGGCGGGGCTCTGGCGCTCCAGCGCCAGCACCGTGAGTGCGCCTCGGCGCCGGATGGCGAACCGCCCGCCGCCGAACGTTCCGAACCGCCCCTTGCCCCTGCGGGCCGCTGTCCTCACGCCGGCCTGCCCGCGAGGGGCGTCGAGCGCGGAGCCGAAGGGCACCAGCAGGCGTTCGGAGAACGAGAAGAAGCGGCGCCCTCCGGGCAGGCGCAGCCCCACGACGCCGCGCACGCGGCTCACGACGACCGCTCGGCCGGCGCGCGGCCGGGGGCGGGCGCTCGCGTTGTCCAGCTCGCAGTCGCCCTTCAGACGGTCGTCGCGGTCGGTGATCGCAAGATCCAGGCGGGGACCGCAGCTCACCGTATCGGTGCCGCGGTCTCGCGCGCGGACAAGGTCGATGCCCTCGCCCCCGCTCAGCTCGTCCGAGCCTTTCCCGCCGTCGAGGAAATCCTCACCCGCGCCGCCGTCGAGGATGTTCGCGGCAGCGTTACCGGTGAAGGTGTCGTCCTCTGCTCCGCCGCGCAGCCCCTCGACATCCGGCCTCAAAGTGTCGTTTTCCCCTGGCGTGCCGTCGTTGGCGGCGCCGTCCAGGGTGGCGGTGACCGGCAGTCCCAGGTCCTTGTAGATGGCGATGTCGGTGCCGGCGGCTCCGGCCACCGTGTCCGCGTCGCGGCCGCCCTCGAGGGTGTCGTCGCCCGGCCCCCCGTCCAGGGCGTCCCTGCCGTCGCCTCCGCTGAGCGAGTCCGGGCCGTCAGCGCCGGCGAGCGTCTCCGCCGCACCGCGCAGGCGGTCGTCGCCGGGGCCCCCCTCCAGCGAATCGCCGCCGGTGCCCCCGGCCAGGTCGTCTGCCCCGGCCCCGCCGTCCAGGGCATCTGTGCCCGCGCCGCCGTCCAGGGCGTCGATGCCCTCGGCGCCTGTGAGCGAGTCATCCCCAGGGCCGCCGCCCACCGAATCGTCCCCCGAGCCTCCGTTCACGCTGTCCGCGCCGCCGTCGTCAGCGCCCCCGGTGAGCGAGTCGTTGCCCGCGCCGCCGTCGATCGACTCTCCTGCCGCGCCTCCCGCGAGCACGTCGCCCGCCGAGCCGCCTACCAGCACCTCGACGTCGGGCCGGGCGTTGTCGCCCTCGCCGGGCGCGCCGTCGTCCGGGGTCCCATCGAGCGTGGCCTTCACGGGGGCGGCGAAGTTCTCGTAGGTGATGGTGTCGCGCCCCGGCCCGCCGCGCAGATCGTCCGCGCCGTTGGGGGCGGTGGTCTCGGAAGTACCGATCTGATTGTCGATTCCAAAGTTGAGGACGGACGTGCCCGGGCCCCCGTTGATGAGGTCATCACCCGGACCGCCGTCCACGAGATCGTCGCCGTCGTCGCGGCTCACCCTGTCCTCCGGGGGGCGGCTTCCCTCGTTCACGATGATGCCGAGGAGGTCGTCGCCCTCGCCGCCCGAGAGGCTGTCGTTACCCGCTCCTCCGTTCAGCAGGTCGGCGCCCGCACCTGCGTCGAGCGCGTCCGTGCCGGCGCGACCGACGAGCGTGTCGTCACCCGGGCCACCGGTCAGCGTATCGTCGCCCTCTTCGGCACGCAGCCCGTCGTCGCCGGCCCCGCCGTCCAGGGTGTCCCTGAGCTGGCCTCCGAAGAGGTTGTCGTTACCCTCGCCCCCGTCAAGGACATCGGTGGCCGGGACCACCGGGTCGTTGTCAAAAGCAGTGGAGCTCGCCGTCCAGGAGGTCGGGGCCGCCTTCGCCGGCAAGCGTGTCGGGTCCGTCCTCGCCGACGATGAAGTCAAACCCGGGACCGCCGGTCAGGTTGTCGGCACCGGACCCTCCACAGATCGTGTACTCCGCCGGCGAAGTGGTGGCGTCGGGGGCCGCATCGTCGTCGCCTAGCCCCAGCGCGAGCACGACGGAGTCCCCCGCCTGCGCGGGGCAGGTGGCGGAGTTCGTCGGCGTCGGCGAGGTGCGGGGCACAGGCGCGCAGGAATCGTTTTGCAGGTTCCCGTCGAAGTTGCTGTCCGTGTCGATCGTCGCGCCGGTGTCCGTAAAGGTGTGGTCACCGCTCGCCGAAAATCCGAACGTCACGTGGTTGTCGGCACCCTCGAAGTCCTGAAGGATGACCGTGTCGCCGCCAAAGCGAAAGAGAAAGGCCGCGGACGCGCCCGCCGGGGCGGCGAGGGAGAAGGCCGCGCTGAGCATCAGCCCGGCCAGGGCGAGGCGCAACACTCGCCGACGGCCAGGCTCTTCCGCGGGGGACCCCATCTGGCGCACTATCCTACTGGTGGACGACTGCGTCAGGCCACAAGCGCGGGAAGACCGGAGATCGCGCTCTAGCCCTTGCTGACCGATTCGAAGGTCTGTCCAGCCTGTCCCTCGTCGGCGGCCGCCCCGACCGACCAGAGCTTCACCTTCTGCTCGCGGCCGCGGACCTCGAACTCGTCCACGTAAACCAGATCCTCTGGCTGCTCGGTCAGCGCCGCGCGCGTGGAGTCGGACATGTAGAGCATGTACGGAGTGCCCTTGGTCATGGCCTCGAGCCGGGCGGCGGTGTTCGTGGTGTCGCCGATCGCGGTGTAGGCCAGCCGCCGCTCCGAGCCCACCATGCCCGACATCACGCGACCCGAGTTGAGCCCTATGCCCATGCGGAAGGCCTTCTCGAAGCCGTATTCCTCGCGCAGCCAGTCGTTGAACCGCTCGAGCTCGACGAGCTTGGCACGCGCCGCGGCCAGAGCGCGGTCGGCGTGGTCGCCCATCTCCACCGGCGCTCCGAACACGGCCATGATCCCGTCGCCCATGTAGTCCACGAGCGTGCCGCCGTGGGGCAGGATGGCGTCGTCCACCATCGCCGTCAGGTAGTGGTTGAGGATCGTGATCACCTGATCGGGCTCGAGCGACTCGGCGAAGCTGGTGAAGCCCCGCAGGTCGCTGAACATGACGGTGGCGTCGCGCCCCACGCCACCCAGCCGCAGTCCCTCCGCCTGCTCGAGCGCCTCCCCCACCACCGACTCGGGCACGAACCGCGCGAACATGTCGCGCGTGCGCTCGCGCTCGAACGCCTCGGTCACGTAGTGGACGGCGAGGGCGCCCACCGCCGAGAGAGCCAGGGCGCCGAGGGGGTAGACCAGGGACAGCACCATCCCGCCGTTGAAGACGAGCTGTGTCGCGATCGCAAAAAGCACTCCCACGAAGACCGCAAGCGCCAGAGCGCGGAGCCCTGAGAGACGCAGGCTGGCCGCCGGCGCGACCAGGCCGAGTAGGACGATCAGAACGACGTCGAGCGCGGTCGAAGAATCCTTGAGCGGGAAGTCGCGAAGCGCCGTGGCGATGGCGTTGGCCTGGATCTCGGGACCCGCCATCTCGCCGTCTCCCGAAGTCGACGTCGGGTGCACGTCCTGGAGCACGGGGGCGGTCGCCCCCACGACCACGATCTTGTCGCGGAACTCACCGGGCTTGGTCTTCCCCAGCCGGACGTCTGAGTAGGGGACGTGCCTGATCGTCCTGGGCGGGCCGTAGTAGTCGATCCAAGCGGAGTCGCCGCCGAAGCGCTCCGGGTCGATCCGCCGGCCCTCGACCCGCTCGGCAACGGCCACGGAGAAGGTCTTGAGCCCGTCGCTGTCGCGGGTGACGCGCCGCAGGACGCCTCCCGAATCGGTGGGGAAGTTGCCGTAGGCCACCTCCAACCGCTCCGTACGCCGCAGGAATCGGCCGATCGCCCCTTGCTCGGGGCTGTCGAGCACCTTCTCCGGCACGATGTAGGTGAAAGCGTTCCCGTTGCCCTGCTTGTCGACCTCCGTCGTCGAGGCCACCACGTTCCCCGCGCGCTTGATCGAGTCCAGGAGCGCAAAGGTCTGCGCGTCGGTGTTGCTCGGCTCGGAGAACTGGATGTCGATGGCGATCACCTTGGCGCCGTCGCGGCGGAGCCTGTCCACGACCTTGGCGTGCTCGTCGTGGGTGAACGGCCAGCGCTCGTCCCCGAGCGCCTGGAAGGTGGTCGCATCGACGCCCACGACAACCAGATCGTCGCGCGGCTTCTCCTCGCCGCGGAAGGAGAAGCGGGTGTCGACGGTGTTCAGCTCGAGCGAGCGGAGAGCGTTGGTGGCGTAGCCGATCACGCCCAGCCCCACCCCGACGACCGCCACCACTGCGAAGAGCAGCACACGCAGCCGGTGTCGCCCGCCGAGCATGTGCGCCGAGCTTATCGCGAGACGGGGCCTGGCCCGCGTCGCTGGCTAACGGGGAAGCGTTCCGGGGGTGAATCGTCCCGGCTCCCCGGGGCCCGCCCCAGCCACCGACCAGCCGAAGCGCGTGACGTCCTCGCGCGGAGCGAGGGCGCCCGCACGCTCGCCCCTCCGTACGAAGAGCACGGGGGCCGGTGCGGCCTTAGCGATCTCGGAGCGCGTGGCGCCGAGGCCCTCGTCGCGCCAGCGCTCGGAGAGCCCGACCACGAGCAGGCCCGCCCCAGCGGCGGCCTCCACGATCCCGTCGCGTCCCGGCTCCGCCACTACGGGCATCGCCGAGATGCCCGCGTACTGCTGCACCAGCAGCCCGGCGTCGCCCAGAAGGCGCGTCACCTTCGTGCGTTCGTCGGTCTCGCCGGCTGCGCCGAGCAGTTTCAGCGGGGCCCCGTTGGCGGAGGCGATCCAGGCGCCCAGCTCCAGCGCCGCCCAGTCGTGCTCGGCGCCGCCGAAGGGCACGACGACCGCGGCAGCAGGACCGGGTACGACGCTCTCGTCCTCCTTGGCCACCAGCACGCCCACATCGCACGGCGCGTCGGCCAGCACCTTCCCTACCGCGCCGCGCGGCACTGCCTCGCCCAGCAGGGGCCGACGACCGTCGATCAACAGCAGCGCCACCTCGTCGGCCTTCGCCAGCCGCGACAGGTCCGAGCCGATGTCCGCCGACACGAATGCCACGGCGCGCGCGGCCACGCCGCCACCCATCAGCTCCCACCGCACTGCGTCCACTTCCCTCGAGGCGTCCTCGAGCAGCTTGTTCTCGGTCTGCAAGCCCCCGCGCACGGCTGCTCCACCCGGTGGCGATACGAGCCGCGCCACGATCAGCTCCCGGGGCGGCTCCGACAGCGCCATCGGCTCGGCCAACGAGCGCAGCTGGGCGAGCGCCGCCTCGCCCTGGGGGGCGACCAGGATGGCCTGCTCGGGGACGGCTATCGCCGGGAACTCGGCGCTGGAGGTCTCCCGGGCCTCGACCAGCTCCTCCTCCACCGGCGCACCGAGCTCGTTCTTCGGGTCGAGCAGCCTGAGCACGGGGCCCGCCATGAAGGTGGTGACCAGCGCCATGATCACCAGCGCCGCGAACAGCGTCTCCGAGATCGCGCCCTCCTCCAGTGCCAGGTTCAGCACGATCAGCTCGGTCAGGCCGCGCGTATTCATCAGCGTGCCGATCACGGCAGACGATCGCCAGTCAAAGCCGGTGAAGCGGGCCGCGAGCATCGCGCCGAGCAGCTTGCCCACCACCGCCACCAGGATCAGCAGTCCCGTCAAGAGCCACAGCTCGGGTCTGTCCAGCAGCCCGACGTTGGTCTTCAGGCCCGTGTAGGCGAAGAAAAGCGGCAGCAGCAGCGTGACCACGAAGTCCTCGATGCGGCGCGTTACGTCCTCGCTCAGCTCCGCGTGGCGGGGCATTATGAGGCCCATCACAAACGCCCCGAAGATCAGGGCGATGCCGATCTCCTCCGTGGTGTAGGCGGCCAGCAGGACGCCGGCGAAGATGAGGGCGATCCAGCCGCCGGGCACCCGGCCGGCCTCGTCGTAGGCGGTAGAGGCGCGGGCCAGCAGCGGTCTCACGCCCAAGGCCATGACCAGGCAGAAGAGCGCCGCCAGGACGATCGTCTCGACCACGTCCGCGCCCGAGCCGGCCACGGCCACCGCGGTCGCGAGGGCGATCAGAAACCATGCCGTGACGTCATCCACCGCGGCACAGGCCAGCGCGAGGGCGCCCACGGGCCGCTTGAGCATGCGCCGCTCCACCAGGATCCGAGCCAGTACCGGGAAGGCGGTGATCGACATGGACACGCCCATGAACAGCGCGAAGGCGACGAACTTCGTTTCCGGGCCGACCAACTCGTAGATCGGCAGGGCGATGGCTATCCCGAGGACCATCGGCAGGGCCACGCTCGCGTTGGAGATCGCGGCCACCTGGCCGAAACGCCCCCTCAGCTGGGTCGGATCGATCTCCAGGCCGACCAGGAACATGTAGAAGATCAACCCGAGCTGGGCCACCACCCCGATGAAGGGGATGATGTCCTGGGGGAACAGCGCGGCCTGGACCTGGGGCAGGAAGGCCCCGAGGATCGTCGGCCCCAGCGTGATGCCGGCCACGACCTCCCCCATCACGCGTGGCTGACGGAGTGCTACCGCGGCCATTCCGAACAGCCGGGCGATCAGCATCACCATGGCCACCGCGAGGAAGAAGGCCGCGAAGCGGTTGCCCGACTCGCGCTGCTTCTCGGCGGAGACGCGCTCGCTGCCCGCCGGGGCCTGCCCGCTCGCGGGCAGCTCCGTTCCGGCCGGGAGCAGGGTCAGGTTGATGGTCCGGTCGACCGCGTCGGCGGCCACCCCCTTGCTCTCACCGGTCGTGCATTTGAGCTCGCCGCTCAGCTTGCCGTCGGCGTAGGTGCCCTCCCCGATCACCTTGCCCTTGACGAGCAGCTCCACCTTCGAATCGCCCTCCACGGCCAGCCTGGAGCCGAGGCACGGCGAGCGGGGCGAGAGCTTGTACTCCCCGGCGATCGATCCGGGGGCGCGTGGCTTCTGCGCGCCGGGCTCGGGCGGGTCGCGCTTGAGCTGCGCCGTGACCTCCCCGGCCCCCAGGCTGCCCTCGAGCTCACCATCCGCCACCTTTGCCTCGATCGGAGCCGGACCGCCCTCGACGCAGTCGACCTCGCCCGTGAGCCGCCCGTCCTTCACCTCGAGCCGGCCGCGAAGCGACCCGTCGGCGTTGGTGAGGTTCACGAACTGGCCCGACTGCTTGACGTCGAACTTGGCGCCCAGGCAGGCGTTGTCGCCGACGACGTCGTACCCGCCGCCGATCGGCTGCTGGGCCTCGCGGTCGTGGCCTGCGGCGATCACCGCGGCGGAGACGGCCACGACCATGACCAGCAGGAAGCCGTAGAAGGCGAGGAGGCGTGATCGGCGGGGCGGCGTCGGAGTCGCCGTGTCGGAGGCCATGGCGCGAAGCTAACCGGAACGCTCGCTGGTGGCTAGGTCGGCGGCCGTCAGCAGCAGCCCTTGACCCCTAACCGGTGTCATAGCCGAGCTTGCGCAGCCCTCTCTGGGCCCGCCTCAGGTTCGCGGCGCTTCTGCGCACGGCCCGACCAGCGGCCGAGTAGGCGCCATCGTCGCCACGGTTGGCAGCTTTCGCCGCAAGCAGGTGGGCGCTACCGGCCTCACGCAGAGAGCTCACCAGCCGTGAGTTGGCGGTCCGCTCGAACGGACCGACCGGCGCTCCTGTGAGCGTGCGGGCGGCAGCGCGGTAGGCCTCAGCGAGATCGGTTGCGGCGTTGGCCTGATCGCCTGGGCTCGAGGCGGCGCGAAGCCGCTCGGTACCGGACCGCACCGCGGCATCGAGCGTCTTCAGGGCCGCACCGGCGGCGCGCGCGTAGTCCTCGCGCGGCCCGAGCGGGAGCGGATCCTCCCCGGCCAGGGCCAGCGTGGCCGCCACGCGCTCGCACTCGGCGCCGAAGTCCGTCTCGGTGCCCGAGGGGGCTACGCATGCAACGGTCGCCACCCCCTCGGTGGTGGGCGCTGCGTACACCGTCACGGGGCCGTCGGCGCCTCCGGGCTCCAGCCCGGCGTAGCGGTAGGCCTCCAGGCGGCCGAGCCTCACCCGGTCGTCCCGGGAGGGTTCGCGGGGCAGGCGCGCGAGGAAACGCTCCGGCAGGAGGGTCGGGCCGGCCGCATCGACCATGCCCGCGTTGAGCCGGGCGCCGCGAAGGTCGGCGTAGGACAGAACGATTGGCTCCGAGAAGCGCATCCCTGGGACGTTCGGCTCCTCGGTGACGCGTTTCCAGCCGTCGGGAAACGACAGGGCCAGGGTGTCGGCCGAGGCCGAGTTGCTCAGACGTTCGGCCTCCGAGCCCGAGCCGCCGAGGTAAAAGCCCGCGACCGCGGCCAGCACCGCGAGCGCTGCAACCAGCATAGGAATCGGAAGGGGTGCCCTTCGAGCGGGCGGCCCTTGCACCGGCGCGGCGGGCGGGCTCGCGGGTCGCGCCCGGGCAGCGGTGGTCGGGGCGACCACGGGCGAGGTCGCGGTGGCGCCCCCGGGCCGATCCCCGGCCGACGCGGGGGGGGTGACGCCGGCGGGCTTGGTCGCGGGGGGGCTCCTGCGCACGCCGGCCTCCTCGGGTGCGGCGAGGGGGCGTGGGGCCTGCCCAACCCCCTCCCCGAAGGCACGGGCCGCCTCGCTCAGCAGTTCGCCCGCCGAGGCGTAGCGGTCCAGAGGGCTCTTGGCCATCCCCTTGGCGATCACCGCGTCGATCGCCTCGGGAAGCTCGGGGCGGTCCTTCGTCGGCACGGGTGGGGGCTCGGCGATGTGCGCGAAGACCACGGCGGCCTCGGCCGGCTTGGGGTATGGCACAGCGCCCACGAGGCACTCGTACATCACCCCCGCCAGCGCATAGATGTCGCTGCGCTCCGACGCGGGCTCTCCCTGGATCTGCTCGGGCGAGACGTAGTCGATCGTGCCCACGAACTGCCCCGTCGCGGTCAGGCGCCCCGCCTCGTCCGGGGCCTTGGTCAGGCCGAAGTCGGCGAGATAGGCGTGATCGCGAGAGCCGATCAGAATGTTCTGCGGCTTGATGTCGCGGTGGGTCAGGCCCACCTCGTGGGCGGTGTCCAGGGCATCGGCCACCTGGGTAAGCAGGCGCATGCTTCGCCCCGGGTCCAGCTCGCGCGACAGGATCATGTCCTTGAGGGTCGGCCCGCGAACCATGCGCATGACCAAGAACAGGCCCTGGTCGCTCTCGCCCGTGTCGTAGACGGTCACGATGTGCGGGTGGTCGATGGCCGCCTGCAGCAGCCCCTCGCGACGGAAGCGCTCCCGAAAGCCCGAGTCGTTCCCGAGGTCGGCGGAGAGGATCTTCAGCGCGACGCTTCGGTTGAGCGAGAGCTGAGTTGCGCGATAGACGATGCTCATCCCGCCCTCGCCTAGGGTGCCGTCGATTCGGTACCCGGCGACAGTCGTTCCCTTGTCGAGCAAACCGCGCCGGAGTCTATGGCCGGCCCGCGGAGGGAAGCGCGGGAGCCCCTCCGAGGGTGGGAAGCGCGGCGGGTGTCGCCACCGCCGGAAGGGCGGGGGACGGCCCCGAGCCGCCCCGGATCTTCGGCAGCCCCGCCCCGCCGTCCCCCGCTGTCTCGCCCCCGGAAGCCTTACCGAGGGCAAATCCAGCCGCGAAGGCCACCACGACCAGCAGGACGCTCAAAAGCGGTAGCGAGGGGCGCGACAACCGGTCTTCCTTTCCGGGGCCGGATACCCTTAGGCTCACCTCGACTCTCGGGCTCGCCTAGAGTCTTGACTCGATCGATAGTTGAACAAGGATGGGGGTCGGGCGCAAGCCTTCCGATTTGAACGAGCAAGGAGCAGGAGCAAGCGGCGAAAGCCGCATTGGACAGAGCGTGGGTCCGTACCTGATCGAGTCCGTCCTGGGTGTCGGGGGGATGGGGCACGTCTACCGCGCCACGGGCCCGGACGGCCAGGCGGTGGCCCTCAAGGTGGTCAAAGCCGACCTCGCCCGTGACGACACCTTCAGACGCCGCTTTGACCGGGAGGCGCGGATCGCGCAGCAGCTGCGCCACGCGCACGTGGTGCCCGTGCTCGACAAGGCCGAGCACGAGGGCTTGCCCTACCTCGTCCAGCGCTACATCTCCGGCGGAACGCTCGCCGACGTGATCGAGAAGCAGGAGAGGCTCGAGCTGGGGATGGTGATCAAAGTCTGTGCCGAAGTGGCGTCCGGCCTGGATGCTCTGCACGCGGAGGGCCTCTTTCACCGAGACGTCAAGCCGGCGAACATCCTGCTGGACGACGAGGGCGTGGCCTACATCACCGACTTCGGCCTGGCCAAGGACAGCCAGGGCAGCCTGCTGACCCGGCCCGGGCAGGCACTGGGCTCGCTCGACTACATGGCCCCCGAGCAGATCCGCAGCGAAGAGATCACAGCAACGGCCGACGTGTACGCGCTGGGCTGTGTGATGTACGAGAGCCTCTGCGGAGCGCCACCGTTCGCGGACCGCCAGGGCATGCGCGTACTGTGGGCTCACCTCCAGGATCCGCCGGCCAGCCCTTCGGATCGGCGGCCCGACACGCCCGCCGAGGTCAGTTCCGTGATCCTCAAGGCGCTCGAGAAGGACCCCGCGGACCGCCAGCAGTCCGCGGGCGATCTGACCGACCAGATGCGGTCAGCCGCCGGGCAGTAGGACGCCCGCGGCAGCGGGGCCGGCTCAGGCGAAGCGCCAGCGGCCGTCCTCGTACACGAGGCTCACCTCGTCGGAGGACTCGTCGAGCGACACCGTGGCCTTTCCGGCGGCGGGGTCCATCTCGATGCGCAGCACAAAGGCGGGAAGCTCGGTCCTGGCGGCGGGCGCCGGCTCGGACGCGGCCGCCGTGGGAACCCCGGCCGCTTCTTCGGCTTCTGGCTCCGGCTCGGCCGGCGGCTCCTCGTCGCGGGGCAACGCGGGGATCGTGCCGTAGGAGGGCGGGGTGGGCTGGGGAGCGCTGACCTGCACGACGAGGGCGCTGGCCCCCACCTCGATCCTGTCCCCTGTCTCGAGCGTGGCGGGCCCGTCGAGACGCCTTCCGTTGAGGTAGGTGCCGTTGGTAGAGCCCAGGTCCTCGATGGCGTACCGACCATCGGGTTCGCACTTGATGCGAGCGTGCTGCCGGGAGATCTCGATGTCCGCCGCGAGCGTGCCCTCGCCCTCGGCCAGGCGGCCGATCATCAGCTCCTGGCCGACCTCGATCATCGTGCCGACGGCGTTGCCGGCCACCACCTTCAGGCGCAGCTTCTCCGATCCTTCGATAATCCTGGGAGCGGCCATCTCCAGGGCAAGGTACCGGTAGCGGTCGGCCGCCGTGCTGTCAGCCCGACCCCGGATGGGCCGCGGCGGCGGGGAGGAGCGCGTCGTCGCCGGTCAGCTCGCCGAGCACCTCCCATCTCCCCGCTCGAAGCTCCTCGAGCCGCGAGGTGACGTCGAGCCCGCGGCTGATCACCGTCCTGATCGGCGAAACGTCCTGAGAAAAGCCGAGCAGTATCGCACCCACCACCTTCCCCTCCGCGATCACGAGCTTTCGGTAGCGGTGCCCGTCCGCCTCCTCCAGGGCAACCACTTCGTCGCCGGCTTCGGACTCGAATCGTCCGATCGACGTGAGCTCGACGCCCACGACCTTCAGGACGGTGACCGGATTCGTGCCCCTGTAGCGCTTGTCTCCACCCACCGCATTGTCCGCGGCAACCTCTGCCTGCTCCACGGCCGCGGGCCATAGGCCGTGTATGCGCCCCTCGTGTTCGGCGATGTCGCCCGCGGCGAAGACCGCGGCGTCGCTGGTGCACAGGCGGTCATCGACGACCACGCCCCGCTGCACTTCCAGCCCCGCGTCGCGCGCGAGCTCGACATTTGGGGTGATCCCCGCACAGACCAGAAATATGTCGGCGGGAAGCGAGGTGCCGTCGCCCAGGCGTAGACCGCCGACCCTTCCGTTCGCCTCTACCTGGCGCACCTGAGTGCCGACGAACACCTGGAGCCCCAGCCCCTCCAGGTACTGGCGCAGGATCGCTCCGGCGCGATCGTCCAGCTGGTGTGCCATCAGCCGCGGGCCGGCCTCGACCACGGTCACGCGCAGACCGAGCTTGTGGAGCGCGTATGCAGCCTCGAGGCCGAGTAGCCCTCCCCCGACGACCGTGGCGCGAAGGCAGGCGTGACGCTGTGCGAACGCGCGGAGCGCCAGCGCGTCGTCGGCGGTACGCAAGACAAAGGTGCCCTGCCTGCCGAAGCCCTCGATCGGAGGCACGCTGCTGGCGCTTCCGGTCGCGAGGATCAGTCGGTCGTAGGGCAACGTCTCCCCCGTTGCCAGCTGGACCTGGCGCGCATCGCGGTCGATCAGGCGGGCCCGGGTGTTGAGCCAGGTGGTGATGACGTTGTCGTCGTACCAGGAGTCGGGCAGCAGCTGGAGCCCCTGCATCGCCGACCGGCCGTAGATGAGACGGGAAAGGCCCATACGGTTGTAGAGGTGATGCGGTTCGTCGGCCACCAGATCGATCTTGCACAGCGGGTGACGTCTACGGATGTGGTCGGCGGCGGTCACTCCCGCGATGCCGTTGCCGAGCACGACGACGTGCTCGATCTCGCGGTCGTACTCGAAGCCGAGGATCTGGCTTGAGGTCGGTCGCTCCGGGCGCTCGGGCTCCAGGCAGACCGAAACCCTCCCCTTCACGCGCGCGCAGCACGCCATCCGGGTGTTCTCCGCGTAGCCGAGGCGCTCGAGCGTGGTGCGCTCGTCGTCGCCCACTGGCGTCAGGTTCTCTGCGCCGGCTGAGATCGCCACGGGATCGGCTCCGCACACGCCCATCCGGCAGCCGGCCTCGATCGGCAGGCCATTGGCCTCGGCAGCCTCGAGCAGCGTGGTGCCGGGCTTGGCCACCACATGCTTGTCCTGTGGCGCGAAGGTGACTTCGAAGGAATCCGCCTGGATCGCGCGCATGCTGGCGAGCGAGTTGGCCATCGACGCGTTGCGCAACTTCACCACGGGCGGAGTGGCCACCTCCGCGTTGAAGAGACTCTCCTTACGGTAGGTGCGCAGCACCCACCAGGCCACGAGCCCGACCAGCGCCGAGCGGATCGCCCATGCGAGCCAGTCGGGCACCGGCTCGCCCGACAGGGTCTCCACCAGTCTAGGAGCGGCAAATCCGTAGAAGATCCCGAAGGCCGCTGCCGCGTAGAGGGTGGTGATCTTGTGCGAGGTCGCTTTGACGAAGGAGTCGAGCAGGTAGAACGAGCCGACGCTCGCCACGATGTAGAGGCCATAGCGTGCGTACATCTCTCCGACCCCGATGGCGTCGGCACCGGGGACTGTGAAAAACGCCAGCACGAGGCCCGGGAAGGCCCCGGCGAAGAACTTCCGGTAGCCGACGTAGTAGGGGTCTTCGTCCCGCAGGTCCGCGAGGTAGGCCACTCGGGGATTGAAGTCGTAGCAATTCTTCGTGCACCCGACGCACGGCTGGCAGTGGGTGTTGGGCACGAGCGCGAACGGAGTCTGGTTATAGAGCCGCTGCACCGGAAGCAACGGGCACATGCTCGTGCACCATCCGCTCTTGCCCTTGAGAGCGATACCACCGACGAAGGCCGCCCCCATCGCGCCCAAGAGCAGCCCCGCCGTAGCGGGGCCACTGTCTTCGAACAGGACCGTGCGCAGGGATATGAAGGCCGCGAGCAGCCCGATGGCGATCACATACCCGTACTCCTTGAACCAGTCGGGCGCCGTAAGTCCGCGTGTGAACCCGAAAACGCGCGGCAACTGGTTCGAGGCGGCGAGCGGGCAGACGTTCCTCCATAGCCCGGGGGCGACCAGGAAGACGAGCGGCAGCAGCGGGATGATCACCTTCCAGAAGACCAGCAGCCCCGTGTCTGGCACCGCGACCAGCAGCGTCGCCACCGCTAAGGCGGCGACCAGGCTCGCCGCCCTGACCGCGCGCCACTGGCGCAGCGAAAGACGCGAGGGGATCTGCGTGTAGTTGGGGAAGGCCGACCCGCTGATGCCCTACCCCGTCACCTCTGCATGAAGTCCCTCGACCCGGCGCAGGCGCAGGCGCAGGGACACGATGCGGCCCAGCTCCAGCAGAACTGTCTGGCCGAGCCTCGGCTCACGGGCACAGAGGGCGTCGAAGGCCTCTCGGCCCAGCCGGAGCATCTCGCCGTCGGTCTGCGCCCGCAGGGAGACCGAGCGCGGCCGGCCGTCGAAAAAGGACATCTCGCCGAAGACCGTGGTGGCCGTGAGGAGCCGGGGGCTGTCCCTGGGCCCCGGCGATACGAGCTCCAGGGTTCCCTCGGTAAGGAGGTAGAAGGCCCGACCGTGGTCTCCGGCCTCCATCACCGTGGCGCCGGCGTCGAACAGCTGCATCTCCGTGTAGGAGAGCAAGAGGGCCCACTCCTCCTCGGTACCGTTCGGGAAGAAGTCGAAGTCCGCCGCCGCCCCGGCCGCCTCTCCAGTGGGATACGGAAAGAACTGGGAGATGTCCAAGGGTCCGCTACCGCCTCGGCGGCGACTCTACATCACAAGACGCTCATACACTCGACAGATGCACGCGGCTGAAACCGGCCCGGTGGAGGCCGGCTCAGGTGCCCAGCTGCGCATCGGCGCGGATCTGGTGGAGATCGAGCGAGTGGCGCAGCTCGTGACCAAGTACGTCACCGCCGAGGAGCGGCTCTTCACCGAGGGAGAGCGCGCCTACTGCCGCGGCAAGCCGCGCCGACATCAGCATCTGGCGGCTCGGTGGGCGGCGAAGGAGGCAGTGGGCAAGGCGCTCGGGACAGGCGTGGGGGGCGCCGTGGCGTGGAAGGACGTGGAGGTGGTGGCCGAGAGCCACGGGCGTCCGCTCATACGCCTGCACGGCGAGGCGAGCAGGTGGGCCGAGCGCCATGGGCTGACGCAGCTGGAGGTCTCGCTGTCCCACACCGGCGAGTTGGCCATGGCCTACGTCGTGGCGTTCGTGACCGCGCCCCCGCGACAGATCGATAGCCCTCGCCTTCGGTGTTAGCATGCCCACGTGGGCAAGCTCGTCGTCGTCTATCCCGGCCAGGGGTCCCAGAAGGTCGGCATGGGATCGGACCTTCTCCAAAGCGACCAGGAGCTCTTTGACCGCTACCTGAACATGGCCGACGAGGCCTCCGGGGTGCCGGTGCGCAAGCTGTGCCTGGAAGGGCCGCTGGAGGAGCTGACCCGCACCGAAGCCGTGCAACCCGCCCTCTTCGCGGTCGGCATGGCCCTCACCGAGGTGGCACGTGAAGCCGGCCTGGCTGCGGATTTCGTCGCGGGTCACAGCCTCGGCGAGTACACCGCCGCCGCGGCGTGCGGGGCGCTGGACGTCGAGGACGGGATGCGCCTGGTGAGTGAGCGCGGGCGCAGGATGGCGGATGTACAGGCAGAGCGCCCGGGCACCATGGCGGCGATCCTCGGGCTCCCGGCAGACACCCTGAGCGACCTCTGCACCGACGCCTCGGGGGCGGGCGTGGTCGGGCTCGCCAACCTCAACACGCCGACGCAGACGGTGGTCTCAGGCGAGGAGGCGGGCGTGGTCAGGCTGATGGAGCTTGCGGAGGAGGCCGGCGCCGCCAAGACGATCAGGCTGCAGGTGACGGGCGCCTTTCACAGCGAGCTGATGAAGCCCGTCCAGGCGGCGCTGGCCGAGACAATGGACGGGCTTTCCTGGAGCGACCCCCAGGTGCCCCTCGTGGCGAACCACTCCGGCTCGGCGGTGACCACCGGCGACGATGTGCGCGAGGCGCTGGTCGCCCAGATCGCGAGCCCGGTCCGCTGGGTCGACTGCGTGCAGACGCTCGTCAAGAGCGGCTGCGCCACGTCGCTCGAGCTCGGGCCCGGCAGGGTCCTCTCCGGGCTCATCAAGAAGATCAGCCCGGAGATGGAGACCTTCACGGCAGACTCTCGGCAGGCCCTGGAGTCGGTGCCCACGCCCGGCGGCGCCGAGGCGCCTGAGCCGGGCTCCTAGCCGGCGTCGGGCGGATCCCAGCTGTAGAACTCGCGCGCTTGGGCGTCCTTGGGGGATTTCCAGGTCTCGGGGTCGTAGGGGGTGATGTAGTCGTCGAGCTTCTTGCTGATCTCCTTGAAGAGGGGGTCGTCGCGCACCGCGTCGACGGCCTCCGCGAAGTCGTCGTCGGTCTCGACGTAGTGGATGTAGATGTCGTCGAGGACGAAGAGGCTGCGGTGCCTCACGCCGGCGAGCCTGGGTAGCTCGGACTCGTCCGACTCGGCGAACAGCTTCGCCACGTCCTCCTCGGCACCGGGCTTGATCTTGGCGACGATGCAGCCTCGTTTGATCATGTATCGGCGAGCGTACCCCAAGACGGCAGGGTGTACGTTGCACCTCGTGGCCGACGGCGGATCTCCTGGAACTCCCAGCCCAACCGGGGACTCGCTCCACGTCATCGCGGGCCCCGACGCCGGCGTCGAGATACCGATCGAGGGCGAGGTCGTGCTCGGACGCGCCGCACCCGAGCCGGGGAGCCTGCTGCACGACCCCGAGCTGTCGCGCCTGCATGCGCGCGTGGTCCGAGCACCGGACAGGGGACTCGTCCTCGAGGACCTCGATTCGACGAACGGGACCTACCTCAACGGCTGGAGGATTCCCGCGCCCCAGATCCCGAGTCCGGGGGACCGGGTTCAGGTAGGGGCCGTCGGCCGCTCGGACAGCGGCCCTCCACGCGAGAGGAGTCGAGAAGTCCTACGGTGATCGCCAGATCCTGAAAGGGGTCGACCTGGAGATCGAGCCCGGTGAGGTCGTGGGGCTGCTCGGACCGAACGGTGCGGGCAAGACGACCTTCGTGTCGATCGTCGCGGGCGTGCTGAAGGCGGACGCCGGGACCGTGCAGATCACCGGAGTCGACGCGCTGCGCGACTCGCGGAAGGCCCGCCGGCGCCTCGGCATCGCCCCCCAGGACCTGGGGCTCTATCCCACAATGAGCGTCCGGCGCAACCTCACCTACTTCGGCGAGATCGCCGGCCTGCGTGGCTCCGAGCTCTCCTCCCGCGTGGAGGAGATCGCCGAGGGACTCAGCCTGACCCCGATGCTCGACAGGAAGGCGGGGACACTCTCCGGCGGCCAGCAGCGTCGCCTTCACACCGCCATGGCGCTCCTGCACCATCCGCCGCTGCTCATCCTGGATGAACCAACCGTCGGCGCGGACATCCGCACCCGCCAAGAGATCCTCGACCAGGTCAAGCGGCTCGCCGCCGAGGGTCGTGCGGTGTGCTACTCGACGCACTACCTGCCCGAGATAGAGGAACTGGGCGCCTCGGTGGCGATCCTCGACGGTGGCAGGATCATCGCCCGCGGATCCATCGCCGAGCTCGTTGCCACCTACTCCTCGACTGCCGTGGAGCTGCATTTCGAGGGTGAGCCTCCGTCGCTCTCGCTGGGCGCCGACGTGACTCGCGAGAATTCGGTTCTGAGAGTCGAGACACCAGATCCGGGGAAGCTCGCGCGCACGCGGTGGGCCAGCTGGGGGCCGAGGCCCGGCGGCTGCGCGCCATCGAGATCATCCGACCCAGCCTCGATAGCGTCCACCTGGCTCTGACGCAGCGGAGATACAGCTCCGGGGTCTTCGAGGCGCCGGCCGGGCTGTCAGGCACCAGCGGTCCCGTGCCCACGGCAGGCGTACCGGTGTAGAGTCGCCCCGCTGCCCAAAGCCGCCCAACGTGACGAGCCGTGTCGCCCGACGAGAACAAGGCCCTAATCCAGCACATCATCGAGGAGGCCCTCAACGGGGGCCGGCTTGAGATCGCGGACGAACACTTCACTGACGACTACATCGTGCACGTCCCCGGCCGCCCCGAGGGGGCGCTGCCGAGAGGCCCAGAGGCGTTCAAGAGGGTGATCGGCCTCTGGCACGCGGCCTGCTCCGACTGGCACATGACGATCGAGCAGATGAAGCCACGCGCGCGACGCATGACGGCCCGCTATTCGGCATCCCGGCCACGGGGAATTCCTTCTTGGTGCATGGCATGGAGGTGCACCGCGTGCGCGGCAGCAAGGTGGCGGAAACCTGGGTTGCCGACGACGTCCCTGCGATCCTGGTGCAGCTCGGCGTCATCGACGTGGTGGCGCTGATGCGGGCGGCCCGGAGCGAGAGCACGGGATGAAGGCGCGCTTCATCCTCGACGCCCGGCTCAAGCCGGGGCGAGGCGACGACTTGCTGTCCGCTTACGAGGCCCTGCATCGCCGCGTGTCGGAGGGCGTACCGGGGCACATCGCCCACCAGCTGTGCCAGGGAGTCGACGAGCCGGACCGCTGGACGATCACGAGCGAGTGGGAGGACGTCGAGTCCGCACGCGCCTGGCTGGGATCGACGGAGCACCACGAGCTCATCGGGCGGCTGCGCGAGTTGTGGAGCGAGGCCGAGCCGCTGACCTACGAGGTGCGCATGGAGACCCGGCACTGAGCGCGTGACGCTGCGCCGGCTCCTGGCATCGTTCCCGTGGCGGCTCTCGTAACGGTGGCGGCCTGGGCGGAAACTCCGGGCGAAGATCCCGGCGAACGCGATTGCGTGACCGAGTTCCACGAGGGGATCAGCGGTCGGCCGGTGGGGCTTGCACGGGGTCCGGACAGCAAGCTCTGGTTCACCGAGCCGGCCGAGGGCCGACTGGGGATGCTCGACCCCGAGACGGCGGGGGTGATCGAGTTCCCACTTCCCCGCCGCAGCTCACCGCGCTACGCCACGTTCGCACCAGATGGACGGCTGTGGTTCACCGGCACCAACGGCGCGATCGGAGTGTTCGAGCCCGCGAGCAGGCGCGCGCGATTCTTCACTGCGGGGATCATTCCCGGCGGCGCCCCGCACACACCGGTGGTGTTGGCCGACGGCGGGGTGTACTTCAGCTACGAGAACAGCCCGAAGCTGGGCAGGCTCGACATCGAAACCGACGCGATCGACGCGGTCGGCCGGCTGCCGGGAAACGGGGGCATTCACGGCCTTGCCGTCGACTCGAGTCAAGATGCACTCTGGGCCGCGCGGACGGACACCGACCAGCTCGTGCGCTTCAACCTCCAGACCCGACGGTTCGACCGCACGATCCGCTTCGAACGTGGCGCGAGACCCCACGATGTCGCGGTCGGCTCAAACGGACGCGTCTACACGACCCTCCAAGGGAACGGAAGGATCGGAGAGTTCGATCCGAAGACCGGGGAGACCCACGAGTTTCTCACGGCACTGCGGCCGACCGCCACCCCGGACCAGGAACCCGACTTCAAGCTGATGGAGCTCGCTGTCGGCGAGGGACAGGACGCGGTCTGGGCGACCTCGTTCCAGGCAAGCGTGTCTACAAGCTCGACCTCCGTGAGCGCAGCCTGACTCGATCGGCCTGCAAGCCGCCTCCCGGCGGCAGTTCGGATGTCGTTCTCAGGCGCGGCAAGGTCTGGTACACGGATCCCCTGGCGGGACGGATCATCCAGATAGCCCGCGAGGACGATCCGTGAGCAGGCTGCGCGTCCTGGCCGCCTTGGTGCCGCTCCTGGCTCTGGTCGTGGGCGCGGCCACGCTCGAAACTCCGACCGAGAGCGCAAAGGCCGAGGGCGTGTGCGTCACCCATTTCAAGCTTCCGCGCGCGGCTGGAGGCCTCGCCCGGGGCGCCGACGGACGGCTTTGGTTCACGGAGCAGCTCAACGATCGGATCGGCGTCTTTGATCCCGATACCCGCCGAGTGTAGGAGTTCCGGGTCCCGAAGGGGACCAGACCGCACTTCATGGCGGCAAGCCCGGACCAGGAGGTCTGGTTCAGCGGGCTCGCGGACGTCATCGGGAGGTTTGACTTTCAGCGCCGCAAAGTCCGGCTGTACCGGGTGCCCTCAGGGGCACGCCGCATGCGCTCGCCGTGGGACCGGACGGCAACGTCTACTGGCGAGTACCTTCGCACCCGCCGCCTTCGCGAGTACGACACGTTCCTCCCGCGCCAGGGCAGTCCCGACCAGGCGCCCACTCCGAAGCTGATCGACGTGATCCCCGACCCCAGGAAGAAAGCGGTGTGGATCACGACCTTCGCAGCGGGCAAGTTGTTCCGGTTCGACACGCAGCGCAAGCGCATGACGGAACCGACTGCGGCATGCCGTCCGGGAGCTCGACGCCCGAGATCACGGAGGGGCCGGATGGCAAGCTCTGGATCACAGATCCCCTCAAGGCCGCGCTGGGTCGAATAGACCAGTAACGGAGTGCGCGAGGCCGTTCGCGTGCAAGAGGCGTCTGTTACGGTCGCGCGCGCATGAGCCTCTCGCGCAGCCTCATCATTTTCCGGCACAACGTCAGGCTGCTGATAGGCGATCCGGGGCCGGTAGTGGTCTTCCTGCTCACCCCACTCCTCGTCATGGCGATCCTAAAGCCGACGCAGGAGATCGTCCTCGCGCAGCGTGGGTTCCCTGAAACCAACGGCAGCGAGCAGGTGGTCCCCGGCTTCACGGTGATGTTCGCCTTCTTCTGGGTCACGTTCGTCGGCCGGACGTTCTTCGTCGAGCACGGCTGGGGGACGTGGGAGCGCCTCCAGACGACCGCGGCGACAGCCGGCGAGATCCTTCTCGGGAAGATCCTGCCGGGCTTCGTGGTGATCGTGCTCCAGATGGTCATCCTCTTCGCGGCTGGAACCCTTGTCTTCGACCTCACCTCGCAGGGCCCGGTGCTCGCCCTCTTGATCGTCGCGATTCCGCTGGTGGCGTGCGTACTCACCATGACCCTCGCCCTCGTCGCCCTGTGCCGGACGTTCACGCAGGTCGACGCTGTCGCGAACCTCTCCACCATGGTCTTTGCGAGCCTAGGTGGCTCACTGGCACCGATCTCCGTGCGCCCGACTGGGCACAGGCGATCTCCCCCGCCACCCCCAGCTACTGGGTCGTCAAGGCCGCGGACGCGGTGATCCTCGAAGGTGATGGAGTCTCCGCCACGTGGGGCCCGGCCGGCGTTCTCCTTCTCTTCTCGGCCGCGTTCACCGTCGTCGCGCTGGTGAACTTCCGCTTCGGGGCGAAAAAGGCGATCGCCTAACGGCGAGAGATCATGTGGGCCAATGAGGAATCGATCGAGGCCGCAGCGGACGCCGATGCAGTCTGGCGGCTGTTCGAGGACCCTTCGCGCTGGGTCGACTGGCATCCGGACATCACGAGCGCCCGGCTCGACGGCCCGCTCGATGTCGGCTCGACCGTCCGGGTGCAGCAGCGCGGGGCCCCGACCCGCACGCTGACCGTCGTGGCGGTTGAGCCCGGCCGCTCGTATGCGACGGAGGATCGCATGCCCCTTGCCAGGCTGCGGTTCGAGCACGAGGTCCATCGGCTCGGCGAGCACCGCTGTCGCATCCTGCTTCGCCAGTCGATGTCGGGCCCGCTGACGCCCATCTTCAGCCGGCTGCTCGGAGGGCGGATCGCGAGGGGCGTCCCCGACCAGCTCCAGGGCCTCGCGAAGGCGGTCGAGCGAGAGCCGTGACGGCGCCGAGAAGTAGCTTTCAGGAGGCCGCGGCCTGCTGTTCGAGCTTCTCCTTGATGATCCCCATCTGCTCCTTGGTGTTCTTGTTCATGTAGGCCTCGGCGGTCTCGTCGTCCGCCGGAGCATCGGGCTTCATCGAGAAGTCCTGCACCCAGCGCATGTTCGTCCCATCGCCCTCTTCCTCGAAGTACCACTCGATGTTCATGTACTCGAAGGGGCCGGTCTCGATCCGCTTCGACTTCGACTGCCACTTGCCGGGGTCGGCCACCCGCTCTGAGACCCAGCTCCAGACCTGACCGTCGTATTCGGGGTCGGGATAGGTCGTGAGGCGGAACTTGACGGTGTCGCCGTCCTCCTCGATCACCTCGGCCTTGGCGTACTCGCTGAACAGGTCAGGCCAGCTCTCGATGTCCATCATCCGCTCCCACACGAACTCACGCGGGGCGTCGATGACCACTTCGTTGTCGGTGTGGGCAGCCATCCTCAATCACTCCTCGTCTTTCTCGGCCAGCCGTTGATTGACGTACTCGATTCCCACCCCGAGCGTCATCAGCTTCTCGGCGTCCTCGTCTGGAATGGTGATCCCGTACTCCTGCTGGATCGCGAGCTGGATCTCCACGAAAGCGAGCGAGTCGAGGCCCATGTCCTCGAAGGTCGCATTCGGGTCCTCCACCACGTTCTCCTCGGGCAGTCCAACCCTGTCTACGAGGATGCTCTTTACGTCCTCGAACGTGAATTGCTCCGCCACGGACCGTCCTCCTTCTCTAGTTGATGACTCCGGCGAACTGCGGTCTTGCAAGCGAGCGAAGAGCGGGAAGCTGCTTCTCGGTGGCTTCCCGGCCGGCCGCCATGAAGAGGTCTGCCAGCTCGAAGTCCCGCCAGCTGCCCGGCCCGAACCGCGGAGTGACCACGACATCGGCGAGCGCCGCGTTGCGTTCGCTCGTATCGAGTTGGGCGAGATCCATGACCTCGAGCAGCGTATCCAGCATTCCGGGACGGCGACGGCGGAGCTCCTGCGCAGCCGGCGGCTGGTGACCCGGCCACGCCTCGAGCGTCTCGCGCGGGATCAGGTTGATCGAGACCGTCACATCGGCACCGTCCTCGATCACGGCCGATGTGGGGACGGGGTCGATCGCCAGGCCGTCCACTAGCCGGTGGCCGCCGAGCTCGTGCGGCGGGAAGACGCCGGCAAGCGCCGTGGCGCCGATCAGCGCCTCGTCGAGCGGGCCGTGCCGCAGCGGCGCGGGCTCGCGCAGAGTGAGGTCGGCGGTCATGATCGCCAGCGGGATCACCGTGTCCTCGAAGGTGCGGCCGGACGTGAGATCGCGCAGCAGCTCGACCATGCGCCCATGCCCGGAGCCGGCCCCCCCGAGCGAGATCTTCAGCGTCTCGGCCACCACCTCGGGCGTGAAGGTCGCGCGCATAGCCTCCTCGATCTCGCCGGCGCTCAAGCCCAGGGCGATCCACGTGCCCACGATCGCCCCGATGCTGCTCCCGCTCACGCAGTCGATCCGGTAGCCGGCCTCCTCGAGCGCGTACAGCGCCCCGAGGTGGGCGTAGCCCTTGGCCCCCCCGGCCCCGAGGGCAAGTCCCAGCTTGGTTCTAGCCACGTGCCGACCGAGCCAGGCCGCGTCCGCCTGCGAGAGCGAGCCCTCGGCATCTCCGCTCAGCACATGTACGACCCGCACCGAGTCCCCGGCGCTCGAGGGCAGCTTCACGCCATTGGCCAGCACCGCTTCTACCGGCTGCCCCTTGACCCCGTGGTCGGCTGCGACAGGGCCGAAACGGTCGGCCTCGCCCTGGTCCCCGATCAACGCAACCGTGCGGTCGACATGGCGGAGTAGCTGCGGGAGCTCGTCGTCGACGGCGGAGACGATCACCACGGTGCGGTGCTCGCGGAGCATCGGGTCGAGGCGGGCGAGCGCGCCGGCGAGCGACCCGCGGGCATCGAGCGACTCCACCGAGTGCGGGCTCGCCGACGCGGCGGCCGCGACGACATCGGGCACGCCGCCCTCGAGCGACGCCCCGCCTACAACTGCAACCGCCTCACCCCGCCGGCCCGCGTGCGCATGGCGCGAGGTGACCTCCGCCAGCCGCCTTGTGAGGATGCCTGTGAGGTTCTCGAGCATCCTCGGGAAGCGGCCAACAAGAGCCCGGAAGTCGTCGCGGCCCAGCTCGAGCAGGTCGGTGGCCACTGCCGCCTCGGCGGTAGCCGAACGCGGCTGGCCCGTGATGAGCGCGCCCGTGCCCACCACGTCTCCGCTACGCAGCTTTCCCACCAGGCGCCCGGCATCGAAGATCGAACGGGTGCGCACCTCGGGCTCGTGGGCGAGCGACGCCAGCAGATGCACGAGACCGTCGATGATCACGAACATGCTGTCGCCCGGGTGTCCCTCGCGACAAATCATCTCGCCCGGCTCAAAGGAGCGAAAGCGCATCACGGAGGCGGCGGCCGCCAGCTCGTCGGGCTCCAGCCCATCGAACAGCAGCACACCCTCGAGCGCCTGTGTGGGCACGAGGACGCCTTCGAACGAATGGGCCCTGTGCATATCGGGGTCCATCAGGAGACGACCGCTGGGCTAGTCGGCCTTGCGCAGGACGAGCGCGCCGTTGAAGCCGCCGTAGCCGCGCGCCGCGACCAAGATCGTGCCGAGGTCGGCCTTCTGACCGGCGCCTGTCACGAAGTTGAGGTCGCAGCCGTCAGCCGGGTCGTCAAGGTTGATCGTCGGCGGGATCACCCCGTCGCGCATCGCGAACAGCGCGGTGGCCACATCAAGCGATGCGCCCCCCGCGTATAGCCGTCCCACCATCGTCTTCGGAACGGTCACCGGTACCTCGGTGCCCCGCTTGCCGAAGACCTCCTTGATCGCAGCCGCCTCGACGGCGTCGGCCTCCGGCACGCCGGCGCCGTCGGCGAACACAGCGTCCACATCGTCGGGGCCGACGCCGGCGTCCGTCATGGCCACGCGCATCGCACGGGCGTACTGCTGCCCGTCGGGGGCGGGGGCGCCGTAATGGTGCGCGTCGTTGGTGGCCCCGTAGCCGGCGATCTCGCCGTAGATCTGGGGGACCTCCCGCGCTTTCGCGGCCTCGGCGGTCTCCACCAGGAGGATCGCCCCACCCTCGCCCGGCACGTAGCCGCTTGCCGCCTTGTCGAACGGCCGGTAGGCGGCCGCCGCGTCGCTGCCCTTGCTCAGATAGCCGTTTCGCATCTGGCAGGTCAGGGCGTAGGGGCCGATTGGCGCCTCGCAGCCCCCGCTGACGATGATCTCGGCATTCCTGCGCAGCATCCGGCGCGAATGCGCAAGCGCCTCGAGCCCGCCGGTCCCCTCCGATACGATCACGCTGCACGGGCCCTTCATCCCGTACTTGATCGAGATCTGCCCGGTGGTGGCCGCGTAGAACCAGGCGATCGACTGGTAGGCGCCCACGAAGCCCGGCCCCTTCTCCCACAGAGCCTGGATCTCCTTCTGGCCGAACTCGTTGCCGCCGGAGCTCGAGGCGGTGATCACCCCCTGGGTCCAGGGGTCGTGTTCCTCCGGGTCGAAGCGTGCGTCGTCGAAGGCCATCTGGGTGGCCGCCAGCGCCATCCACGTCCAGCGGTCCGTCTGGACTATCAGGCGCTTGTCGATGTGGTCCTCCGGCTTGAAGCCGGTCACCTCTCCGGCGATCTGCGTCTCGTAGCGCTCGGGGTCGAAGTGCGTGATGCGGTCGAGGCCGCTCGTGCCCTTCTGGGTTGCCTTCCACCAGGAGTCCGTGTCGAGCCCGTTTGGAGCTACCACGCCGATACCCGTTATCACCGACCGCCGCGACGCATCGGGCAGCGTCACGGTGGTGCGCTCTGGGAAGACCCCGGAGTCAGGGTCGGCCATCAGGCCGCCACCTCCCTCAGCTCCTCCGGCAGGGACATGATCATCGCCGACTGGAAGCCGCCGAAGCCGCTGGCCGTGGAGAGCGCCGTCCAGACGGTCGTCTCTCTGGCCACTTGCGGCGTGTAGTCGAGGTCGCACTCGGGATCAGGGTGCTCCCAGTTGGCGGTGGGGGGCACCATCCCCCTGTCGATCGCGAGGGCACAGGCGGCCATCTCGATGGCGCCGATGGCGCCGAGGGAGTGGCCGATCATCGACTTGATCGAGCTGATCGGGATGTTGTACGCCTGCTCGCCCAGGGTGTTCTTGTACGCCTGCGTCTCGTGGCGGTCGTTCTGCTTGGTGCCCGAGCCGTGGGCGTTGATGTAATCGATGTCCTCGGGCTGGGTCCCGCCCTGCAGCATGGCGTCCCTGATGGCCTCGGACATCGCGTAGGCCTCGGGCCGTAGGCCGGTCATGTGGTAGGCGTTGCCGCGGCTGGCGAAGCCCGTGACCTCGCAGTAGACGTGAGCGCCGCGCTGCTTGGCGGACTCGTACTCCTCGAGGATCAGTACTGCGCCGCCCTCGCCCATGACGAAGCCGTCGCGGTCGACGTCGAACGGCCGCGACGCGTGCTCGGCGTCGTCGTTGCGGCGCGACGTGGCCTTGATCGGATCGAAGCACGCCATGGAGATCGGCGAGATCGGCGACTCCGCGGCCCCGGCGATCACGATGTCCGCTTCGCCGTCCTGGATCAGCTGGTGCCCGTAGCCGATGCCGTCGATGCCCGATGTGCAGCCGGTGGAGATCACTGTCGCGGGGCCATGCGCACCGAACTTCAGCGCGATCTCGCTCGCGAGGCTGCTCGGCACGAGCCCGGCGTACGAGAAGGGCGGGGCATACGCGGGGTCGACCAGCCACTCCTTGCCGCGGTTGGAGACCGCTACGTAGCCTTGCTCGAGCGCAATCGTGCCGCCGACGGCGGAGCCGAGCGCGACTGCCATGCGCTCGTGGTCGGTGGCCTCGAGGTCTAGCCCGCTGTCCACCATCGCCTGGGCCCCGGCGGCGGCGGCGAATTGGATGTAGCGGTCCATGCGCTCGATCTCGTGCTGCTCGAGGCCCGCCGCGAGCGGGTCGAAGTCCGCCTCGGCGGCGATCTGAGACCGAAACCCGGCCGGATCGAAGTGTGTGATCTTGCGGGTGGCCGGCTTGCCGGAGGTGATGCGGTCCCAGAACTCATCCCGAGTGACCCCGCCGGGCGCGACGACGCCCACGCCTGTGACGACCGTGCGCCGCAAGACCTACTCCGTGTCGACGTGGCCGAGCGGCGGCTCGGGCGCCAACGGACTGAGGTGGAAGACGATGAAGGCATCGTCGTCGCCCTCGTTACGCAGCCTGTGGCGCATGTTCAGCGGGACCATCATCGCCTGCCCCTCCCCCAGCTCGCGCGGCTGGTCGTCGAGATCGGCCGCGATCGTACCCCGGACGCAGTAGATGAACTCCTCGGAGTAGGGGTGGTAGTGCTCCGAGATGCCGTCGCCCGGGCTGAGGGTGGCCACCCCCATGAAGCCCGAGGTCGAGCCGACCGTCTTGGGGCTCAGCAGGGTCCGGACATCGCCCCCTCGGCGAGTGTCCGCATTCGCCTCATCGACCGAGAAGAAGCCGGCCTCACGCTCGGCCTTCGGGTGCTCTGTCTGGTCTGACATGGCGCGCGCACTCCCTGGTAGCTCGGGGGACGTGGCGAACCTACTAGGGCGACGCGTTCGCTGTCAACGCGGCGAAATTTCAACGGAGGCCACGCTCCCCGAGCGCTATCTCAGAAGCGCGTATCCCCCACCATGAAACACGAGCGGCTTGGCGTCGGTCTGCACCTCGAGCGCCACCACCTCGCCGATGAAGATCAGGTGGTCACCGGCCTCGTGGGTGTGGGCCAGCCGGCAATCCATCCGGGCGGCGGCGCCGTCGAGCAGCGGCGAGCCCGTGATCGCCTCGTGATGGGCCACTCCCCGGAAGGCGTCCCGTCCCCGGGGCCGCTCCTTCGAGGAGAAGAAGCGCGACAGTGGCTCCTGGTCGGCGCTGAGAACGTTCACCGCGAACACCCCGTTGCCGCTGATCGCCTGGCTGCCCTCCGAGGTCGTCCCGATGCACACGAGCACCAGGGGCGGGTCGAGCGACACCGAGGAAAACGCATTCGCGGTCATGCCATACCGCACGTCGGCGCCGCGCGTGGTGATGACGTTGATGCCCGTCGCGAACGCCCCGACAGCGTCGCGGAACTCGCGGCTCGTGAAGATCTGGGACTGCTCGCGATCGGCCACGGCGCGCTGGTGGCTCAGCCGCTGAGGCTGTCCAGCCGTTGCTGGATCACCTGGTCGAAGTCGCCGGTCGCGCCGAGCGACTCGGCCACGAGCTCGCGAAAGCTGTCGCGCTCCATGCTCAGCAGCTCGCTCGGCTTGGTGGCCCGTACGGTGGAGGTGCGGGGACTGTCCCTCATGATCGCCACCTCGCCGAAGAAGTGTCCCGGGCCGAAGGTCTGAGCCTGGCGCTCGCGGCCGTCGGTCTCCTGGACGAGCTCGAGCTCGCCGTCGACGACGATGAAGAACTTGTCCGCCGGCCCGCCCTGGCGTGCAAGCACCTCTCCAGCCTTGGCCGAGACCCTGTGCAGCTGCGCCTCGATGTTGCCTACCTCCTGCGCAGGAAGGTCGCTCCAGACGTTGAGTACCTCGTCGCTGTGGTACTCGACCGCGAACTCCTCGGCCGGCTGCTCTCCTGCACGGGTGTTGTCGATGAACTGGAGCTGGGTGGGCACGAGCTTGAGGAAGTAGATCCCCATCGTCGAAGAGCCCGAGGCGACGCTTGGGAACTTCTGGCCGAACAACAGAGCCGCCCGTGCGATCTCCTCGCCGTCCAGCACGACGCCGCACTCGCCGTTGCCCTGGACCCCCGTCGTCTGTCGCCAGTCCTCGGAGTACTCGTCGATCGCGAAGGAGGCGAGCGGATTTTGCTCGACGTGCCTGGCGGTTGTCGTCTCGGGCCGGACCCACAGGTAGAGCGCCGGGCCCCGGTTGACGTAGAGGAGCGTCGTGGCGCGCGGGACGCCGCTCGCGGATGCGGTCGCGAGCGTGAGCGTCTGGTGTGCCTCCATGTAGTCGAGCACGTGCGGCGGCAGCTCGATTGCCGCGCTCTCGTCGCTCATCACGGTCTCCTCTCGGTCTCGGTCGAGCGGGACGCTACCGCAAGCGCCCTGGGCGAGAACTCTGTGGGATCCGGGGGTTGCGGCGCCGGAGGGCGCCCGAATAGGCTCGCCTCACACCGACGCAGGATGGAGCGAACCTTGGATCTGGGACTCAGCGGGAAGAGGGCAATCGTCACCGGCGGGTCGCGGGGGATAGGCCGGGCGATGGTGCTGGGGCTGGCAGGGAGCGGGGCGTCGGTAGCCGCGTGTTACAACCGGGAATCCGAGGACGTCGAGCGGCTGCGGGGCGAGCTGGAGCAGATCGGGGGCGAGGGCTACCTGGCCCAGGCCGACGTCTCGGACCCGGAGTCGGCCGCGGCCTTCGTGGGCGAGGCGCAGGAGCGGTTCGGCGGGCTCGACATCCTGATCAACAACGCCGGCGTGGTGAGCCACGCCTTGATCGGCGACCTCGAGCTCGACGAGTGGCACCGCGTGATCGACACCAACCTCACCGCGGTGTACCTGATCACCAAGGCGGCCCTGCCCGTGATGGCGGACGGCGGCTCGATCGTCAATATCACCTCGGCCGTGGCGATGCGCGGGATGCCCGGGCGGACGCACTACATCTCGTCGAAGGCGGGGCTGATCGGGTTCACCCGTGCCCTCTGCAAGGAAGTGGGCAAGCAGGGCGTCCGGGTCAATGCGCTCGCACCGGGGATCATCGAGACCGACCAGACCGCGGGGCTCGACGAGGCGGGGCGCGCCCGCTACTCCGGGCTCGCGGCGCTCAACCGGCTGGGGCAGTCCGAGGAGATCGCAAGCGTCGCGCTGTTCCTCGCCAGCGACCTGGCGAGCTTCGTATCGGGCGTGACGCTGAACGTCGACGGCGGGATCTGAGAGCCTCGTTTGGTCCTCGCCCGAGATCGATCCGTGCGGTGCTCGGCCGTGCGCTCCTCGCGCTGACCTTGCCGCAGGCTAGCCTTCGGCCACCTTCTGGCCGACCTCGTCGATGGCGAAGGTGTCCTTGAAGACGGGGCCCGTGAACATGTGCATCGTGTAGTTCTCGGGCTCGTGGGCGTTCTCGAAGAAGTCGCCGAAGCGCTCGACCGCCTTCTTGTGGTACTCGGCCTCGGTGCTCGCGATGAGATCCTCCTCGCCTTCCCAGAGGGTGATCGAGAGCGCCTTGCCCGAGTCGAAGTCGACCATCGATATGGCCCCCTGAAAGCCCTCACGCGCCTTGGTGACGGGCAGGATGTTCTCGTACCAGAGGTTGAGCCCCTCCTGGACCTTGCCTTCGGGTGCCTGGACATGGGTGACGCGGCAGAACATGTGGGTGTCTCCTTGGGTCGGGCTTCGCGGCGGGCCTCCGCGGCGGGGCGCCGATCCTACCGCGAGCACGCTCTTTGGCAAACGCTGTTGCGGCGCCCCCGATATCGGATAGATTCGCTCCGCTCCACATGGTTCGCGCAAGCGTCTACATGAAGGTCCAGTCGGGCCGCGGCGGCGACTTCGAGCGCGCCTGGCGTCAGATCGCCGAGGAGGTGCGCAAGGCCCCCGGGAACGTGCGCCAGGCCCTCACTCGCGATCCGGACGACCCCGACAGCTTCGTCGTGACGAGCGACTGGGACAGCCGGGAGGCGTTCCACGAGTTCGAGCGCAGCCCCGAGCAGGATGATCTGACGGCCCCCCTTCGCGACCTGCGGGACTCAGCACGCATGACCGTGCATGAGCTCGTGACCCACATCGAACAAGGAGATGATTTATGGCCGCACGCGTGATGGTGTTCGCCAAGATCAACGGCGGCGACGAGGAGGCCTTCGAGGCGGCCTATGCGGAGGTCACCGCCAAGGTGAAGGGCACGCAGGGGCACCTGGCCGACGAGTTGCTGCGCCAGGTCGAGCCCGAGGATCCGGCCGACGAGCCGCGCACCTACATTCTGCTGAGCGAGTGGGAGAGCAAGGAAGCATTCCTGGCCTGGGAGGATGCGCCGATCCACATGAACACAACGACCCCCATGCGGCCCTACTGGGCGGGTAAGGTCGAGCGCGTGATCTGGGATGTGGCCCACACGATCAAGTCCTCGGCCTGAGTCGGGCGATGCACGCACGAGTCAACGCCACCAAGTGGAACCCTGAGAAGGCCGAGGAGGGCATCAGGCTGACCGAGGAGACCATCATCCCGGCCTACCAGGAGCACCCGGGGTTCCGGGGCTACTTCCTCCTCACCGAGCCCGGCGGCGAGGGAGCCATGGCCATCACGATGTGGGACTCCGAGGAGAACATGGAGTCGAGCGCCGCGATCGCCCAGGCGATGATCCCCAAGCTCAAGGGGATCCTGAAGGCGCCGCCGGAGACGCGGCATTACGAGGTCATGTTCAACGTGCAGCGCGAAGGAGGCTGAGATGTCCCAGTGGGTGGCCCTGATGTGGGGGATCAAGCCGGAGAGCCGCGATGCCGTCCGCGAGCTTTTCCACGACTACGGCCGGCCCGACCACACGATCACCGACGAGGACGGCAACGAGGTCGGGACCCTGCTCAGCACGCTCGTTTTCATGAAGGACGACCAGGTCCTGCGCGTGGTCGAGACCACCGACGGCGTGGACCTGCCGACCCTCGCCAAGCACATGGGCCGGCAGCCGGCGATCCGCGACCTCGAAGAGAAGCTCGACGAGCACATCGCGGACCCCCGGGACATGTCCACGCCGGAGGGCGCGCGCGAGTTCTTCATCAAGAGCATCATGGAGCTGTTGGTGGCGAGGCGACACGACGAATGACCGACGCCGAGCGCACAGCGCCCCCCGCGGGGCCGCCGGGCGGTGGACCCCCGGGCGGCCCTCCTGGCCCGGTCATCGAGGTGGACGAGCAGCGCGCGTCTGACTTCGCCTCGCTGTTCCGCCTCGACGGGAAACGCGTGATCCTGGTGGGCGGCTACGGCGGCATCGGCGAGGTGACCAGCCGGCTTCTCGCCGATTACGGCGCGGAGGTCGCGATCGCGGGGCGCTCGGAGGAGAAGGCGAAGGCGCTCGCGGAGGAGATCTCGAGCGGGGGCGGCCGCGCGATCGGCCTGCGGGTGGACCTGGCCGATCGCGAGAGCGCACGCAACCTCATCTCGAGCTGCGTAGACGAGCTCGGCGGCCTGGACGTGCTCGTGAACCTCGCCGGGATCGACAACGAGGCGCCCGCCGAGGACTTCGACGAAGATGAGTTCCGCCAGGTCATCGAGATCAACCTCAACGGCGCCTTCTGGCTCTCGCAGGCCGCCGGTCAGGCGATGATCGAGGCTGGCCGCGGCGGGCGCATCATCCACTACTCGACCACCCGCGCGATGGCCGGCGGGCGCAAGGGGTTCGCGGCCTATGCTTCGAGCAAGGCGGGACTCAACGGCCTCATCCGCCAGCTCGCGACCGAGTGGGGCAGATACCGCATCGCAGTGACCGGGGTCGCCCCGGGCTTCGTGCCCACCGAGTTGGTGCAGGACGCGGCGCAGGACCAGCGGTTCGTGGCGATGATGCTGAACCGGATCCCCTTCGGCCGCTTCGGCGAGCCCGTCGAGCTGGCCGGAGCCACATTGTTCCTGGCCTCGCCCGCCGCCAGCTTCATTACCGGCCAGGTGATCTACGTCGACGGCGGCGTGGTCGCGAGCTCCTAGGAGGCACAGTGGCAAAGACGAACGACCAGCGCATCGCATTCATCGGACTCGGCGTGATGGGCGCCGGCATGGCCTCGAGGCTCGCCGAGAACGGCTACGACGTGGCCGTCTACAACCGCACCCGCTCGAAGGCGGAGGAGGTGGGCGAGGTCGGCGCCCGCGTCGCCGACTCGCCGGCCGACGCGGCCCGCGGGGCGAACGTCGTGATGCTGAGCCTCGCCGACCAGAACGTGGTGTCGAAGATCCTCTTCGAGCAGGACGGGGTGTTCGAGACGCTCGCGAAGGGCTCGTACCTGCTCGACATGAGCACCGTGACGCCGGAGTTCGCGCGAGAGTTGAGCGAGCGCGCGCGCGACGCCGGATACCGCCACCTCGACACGTGCGTCCTGGGCAACCCGTTTCACGCCCGACAGGGCGAGCTGCGGGTCATGGCCGGCGGCGACGAGGGCGACTTCCGCGCCGTGAAGCCCCTGCTCGAGGCCGTTGGGAAGGAGGTCACCTACCTCGGCGAGAGCGGCATGGGGGCGACGATGAAGCTCGTCCTCAACATGCTGATGGGCGTTCAGATGCCGGCGCTCGCCGAGGCGGTGGTGTTCGGAGAGCGCGCCGGGCTGGACCGAGAGAAGATCCTCGAGATGATCTCCAAGAGCGGCTACAGCTCGCCCGTCATGAGCTTCCGCTGCGCGATCATGGGACAGCGGAACTTCGAGCTCGCCGCCTTCAAGCTCGGCCTGATGCGCAAGGACATGACCCTCGTACTCAGTGAGTCGCAGAAGCTCAGCGTTCCCATGCCGGTGTCCGAGAGCGCCTACGCGATGCTGACAGCCGCCCAGCAGCAAGGCCTCGGAGATCTCGACGTGGCGGCGATCCTGGCCTTCCAGGAGCGCCTGGCCGGGATGGAGGACTATCCCTGGCCCGGCTCGGATGGAAGCGAGGCCGAGGGGTCGGCGTCGTGATCATCGACGTCCACGGTCACATCACCCATCCCGAGCTGTTCAAGCGCTATCCGATGCCGCCCGCGCTCGCGGACATCGAGGGGATGCTGGATCGTAAGTCCGGCGCCGGCATCGGGCTCACCGTGGTGGGGAGCCCCGTCGGCTTCGGGACCATGATGCGCGTCCCGGGGCTCGACAACTACGCGCAGCCGCTGGATCAGCTCAAGTCGTTCCACGAGTGGCTCGCGGAGACGGTGACCGACTACGCTCCCCGGCTGGCCGCGTACGCCTATGTGAACCCCTTCGGCGGCGAGGAGATGCTCGAGCAAACCGCGCAGACGGTCCGGGAGGGGGGCTTTGTCGGGCTGATCGTCAACACGAGCGTCAAGGGCGAGTACCTCGACTCCGAGCGCGCCGATCCGTTCTTCGAGATGGCCTCCGAGCTCGGAAAGCCGATCTTCCTGCACCCTCCCGCCGAGCCGGTGGGCAGTGACAGCCTCGAGGACTTTCGGCTCGTCGAGCAGGTGGGCCGCTTCGTGGACGTGACCGTGGGGCTCGCAGCGATCGTCTTCGGCGGGCGGTTGGAGCAGTTCCCCGACCTCGAGATCATCGCCGCCACCGCCGGAGGCGCGATCTCGCTGCTGGCGGGACGACTCGACTCGGCCTACGCCCCGCGTCACTACGCCGGCGGCGGCCCGCCGAAGGGAAACGGCGGCGGGCCCCCCGGCGGAAAGCCTCCGGGGGGTGGGCCTCCCGGGGGCGGCGGGCCCCCGATCATGCGCTACGAGAACAAGATCACCAAGAGCCCGAGCGATTTCCTCGAGAACATCTACGTGGACACCGCGAACTCGAGCGTCCCGAACCACCTCGCGAACCTCGAGGTGATGGGCGCCGACCACCTTCTGTTCGGCACCGACTCGCCCCCGCTGGCCACCCCGCTCGAGGACGCCATCGCGCTGGTCGAGCAGCTGCCGGTCTCGCAGGAGGCGAGGCAGCAGATTCTCGAGGGCAACGCCCGCCGGCTCTTCGGGCTTCAGGCCGGCGGCGAGGCATAACGAGACCTGATCCCGCTCGCCATGCCCGACGATCGACAGGCTTCCACGTTTGAGATGCGCCCCGTAGTGGGGACCGGTGAGCGGTATGACGTCGCCATTCTGGGCGGGGGGCTGGCGGGCCTGACGCTGGCGATTCAGCTCAAGGGGCAGCGGCCGGACACGTCGGTGGCGGTGCTGGAGATGCGCGAGGGCCCGGCGCCGCTGGCGGCGTTCAAGGTTGGCGAGTCCACCGTCCCCTCCGGAGCCCACTACTTCGCAGAGGCGATCGGCATGGAGGACCACCTCCAGAAGGATCAGCTGAAGAAGTGCGGCCTGCGCTTCTTCTTGCCCGCCCACGGCAACAGCGACATCACCCAGCGGGTGGAGTTCGGGCCCGACCGCTTCCCCCCGCATGACAACTATCAGCTCGATCGGGGGCTGTTTGAAAATGAGCTGGCCAGCCGGGCGCGTTCCCTGGGGGTCGACCTGCTGCAGGGCTGCCGTGTGCAGGACGTGGACTTGGGCGAGGGGCTGCACGAGGTGTCCTTCACCCAGATGGAGGCCGAGGTCTCGACCAAGGCCCGCTGGGTGGTCGACGCCGCCGGCAGGGCGAGTCTGCTAAAGCGCAAGCTGGGTCTGGCCAAGGAGGTGGGCCACACCATCAACTCGGCGTGGCTTCGCCTCGCGGGCGGCCTGGACCTCGAGGACTGGGGCCGTGAGAGCCAGGAGTGGATGGGAAAGATGTCTGAGCCGGGCATCCGCAAGTTCAGCACCAACCACCTACTGGGCGAGGGCTACTGGGTCTGGCTGATACCGCTCTCCTCGGGCCCGATCAGCATCGGCGTGTGCGCGGACCCGCGCATACACCCCTTCGAGGAGATCTCAGAGCTCGATCGGATGGTGGATTGGCTCAGGCGCCACGAACCCCAGCTCGCCGCCTCGGTCGAGCCGCGCCTGGGCGACGTCGAGGACTTCCTGCGGGTACAGGACTTCGCCTATGGCGCCGACCGCGTCTACTCCACCGACCGCTGGTGCCTCGTCGGCGACGCCGGCGCGTTCGCCGACCCCTTCTACTCCCCGGGGTCGGACATGATCGGGTACAGCAACACCTTCGTCACAGAGCTCATCAGCCGCGACCTCGACGGCGAGGACGTCTCCGAGCGGCTGGAGTACTACAACGACCTCTACCAGCGCACCTTCGAGTTCGTCCTGTCGAAAGTCGAGGAGCTCTATTCCGCCTTCGGGAACCCGTGGGTGGTCGAGCCGAAGATCGCCTGGGACGCCTTCTATCACCATGCCGGAGTCGTATTGCTCTTCGTCAAGAACAAGCTCACGGACTACGAGTTCATGAAGGCCATCGACGAGGACCTGGACCGGCTCTACCAGCTAAACAACAACATCCAGAAGCTCTTTCGAGAATGGCATGAGCTCGAGCAGCGGCCGGACTCGAATACCTTCCTCGGCGGGACAGCGCTCGGGACGCAGGTGGATTCCTTCCTGGGCCTGGTGAAGGACTTCGACGACGCGCAGCTACAGGCGGAGATGGCCAAGCGCGTGCGGGTGGCGGAGGGATGGGCCGTGGCCATGTTCGACCAGGCGGCGACGACCGCCCTCGGAGAGCGCCCGGATCCCCAACGGCGCATCAATCCCTACGCGGTGGGCCTGCGTCCCGAGCGCTGGGCGCAAGACGGAATGTTCGACGAGCCCGGGCTCACCGTGGAGGAGGCCAAGCAGCGCGCAAGGGGCGCTGAGGAGGCTGGTCCGGCATCCGCGGACCGGCCGGACCTGCTCCAGTAAAGCCCGCTCGGGCGGCCTTGCGGGAGCGGCGCGCCCTCGGATAGGGTGACGTCCCGTCCTCGCCTCTGGACTTGCCGATGCCATACACCCTTCCACCTGGCCCCACCGGTTCCCGCGCGCGGATCGCCATGAAGTGGATTCGCCAGCCCGCGGCGACGATGGACGCGGGCCGCGAGGCCTACGGCGATCTGTGGACGCTTCGATTACTGGCCGGGACCGACTTCGTGATGGTCTCCGATCCCAACCTGATCGAGCAGGTGTTCACCGCCGACCCGGCGATCGTTCACGGCGGTGACGCGAACATGATCGCCACGGCGCTCCTCGGTGAGAAGTCCGTGCTGCTGCTCGACGAGCAGGAGCACACAAGGATGCGCGGCCTGCTGATGCCGCCCTTTCATGAGGAGCGCACGCGGCGCTATCGCGGCCTGATGGAGCGCATCGCCGATGAGGAGATCGACAGCTGGCCGCTGCAGGAGCCGATGCCGATGTTGCCGCGCATGCAGACGATCACCCTGAACGTGATCATGACCACGATCTTCGGCGTGACCGGCGGGCCGCCCCAGGAGAGGCTCGGCACCCGCATACGCAACCTGCTCGAGTGGGGCGCCAACCCCATGCGGATGGGCAGGCTGCACCTCACGCACAGGCGCGGGAAGCCACCGCCACGATCTTTCTTGAAGGTCTGCGACCCCTTCGACGAAGCGATCTTCGAGGAGATCGAGCGCGCCCGCCGCGATCCGCGTCTCGAGGAGCGAGACGACGTGCTCGCGATGCTCCTCCAGGCCCAACACGCCGACGGCAGCCCGATGACGGACCGCGAGCTGCGCGACACCCTCGCCACGCTGCTGATTCAGGGTCACACCTCCACGGGAACCGCACTCGCCTGGGCGCTCGAGCGCCTCATGCGCCATCCGGAGGCACTTGAGCGGCTGAAGGCCGAAGCGCAGACCGACCGCGAGGACTACCTCGACGCGGTCGTGTACGAGACCCTGCGGCTGCGTCCCCCGCTGCCGATGGTGGCGCGGCGCGTCCACCAGCAATTCCAGCTGGGCGAGCACGACCTCGAACCCGGCACGCTCATCGCGCCCTGCAGCTACTTGGTCCACCGGCGCGAGGACATCTACCCCGAGCCGCAGCGGTTCCGTCCCGAGCGCTTCCTGGAGCAGCCGGCGGGCAAGTACACATGGTTTGCGTTCGGCGGCGGCGCGCGTCATTGCATCGGCAGGAGCTTCGCGACGTACGAGATCAAGGCCGTCCTGCGGACGATCGCGCTACGGGCCCGCCTCGCGCCCGCCGAGCAGGCCGACGAGAAGATCGTGCGGCGCGGAATCCTGTTCAGTCCCAGCGCGGGAGCCAAGGCCGTGCTCGAGGAGCGTGTGCCCTCTTCGGGGGCGGCCAACGTCGCCGCATGAGCCACGAGCCAGAGCCGCCAGAAAGGTCACAAGCGATGGATAGCTCGACGGACCGGCATACCACCCGCAGCAGGTTGATTCCCACCCTGCCGATGCTCGCCTTCGTCGCGGGTCAGAAGGCCGGCGCCGAACTGCCCGTCGGGAGCCAGCTCGTAGTCGGCCGCGACGCCGGGGCCGCCGACGTAGTCCTCGATGAGGACGACCAGGTGTCCCGGAGGCATGCCGCCTTCTCGCCCGCGGGTTCGGGGCTCACCGTGCAGGACCTCGGCTCGACGAACGGCACCTTTGTCAACGGCCGGCGCCTCGAGCACGCCACCGCCCTCAGCGCAGGTGATCGGGTCGAGCTCGGTGAGACCGCCATCGAGGTTCGATTGAGCGACGCGATGGTTGCCGATCCCGCGCCGGCGGCTCCGGCGGCTCCCCCGCAGGGCGCCCCCGGTGCCTCGGCGCTCCCGCCCAACACCGTCGAGGCGGAGGACCTCGTCAAGGAGTTCCGCGGCCACCGCGCCGTCGACGGCGTGAGCCTGTTCGTCAATCCGGGCGAGATCTACGGGTTCCTCGGGCCGAACGGTGCCGGCAAGTCGACCACGGTCCACATGCTCACGACACTGCTGCCGCCGACCTCGGGCACCGCCCGAGTCGCGGGGTTCGACGTGAAGACACAGGGCGGCAGCGTTCGGACCGCGATCGGGGTGGCCCTGCAGGCGGCGGCGCTCGACCCCAACCTCGACGCCTGGGAGCACATGGATCTCCAGACCGCTCTACAAGGCCTGCCGAAGGGGCAACGGCGGCAGCGTGGCGCGGAGCTGCTGGAGCGTGTGGGGTTGACCGATGCTGCCGGCCGGCGCGTCGGCGGCTACTCCGGGGGGATGAAGCGCCGGCTCGACCTCGCGCTGGCCCTGGTGCACCGGCCACGCGTGCTGTTCCTCGACGAGCCCACCACCGGCCTCGATCCACAGAGCCGTACCGCCCTCTGGGAGGAGGTCGCGCGCCTCGTGAGGGAGGAGGGCATGACCGTCTTTCTCACCACCCAGTACCTGGAGGAGGCAGACATCATGGCCGACCGGGTCGGGATCATCGACCACGGAGAGATCGTGGCCGAGGACACCCCGGCGAGCCTGAAGGCGGAGATCGGGGGGGCGACGGTCGAGGTGCTCCCCCTGGAGAGCGCCGACTTCGCCGCCGTCAGCCAGGTGCTCGCGCGCTTCGGTGAGCTCGTTGGCGCCGCCCATAAGGGAGTGGCCGTTCGCCTCCCTCCCGGTGTGGACGACCTGGCCGACGTGATCCGCTCGCTGGACGCCGAGAGCCTGCGTGTGTCGAACGTGCAGCTCCACGCCCCGACGCTCGACGACGTCTTCCTTGCGAAGACCGGCCGCTCGCTCGAGGGCGCCGCCGGGGAGGATCCGGCGGAGAACGGCGCGGCGCAGCAGCTCACCATCGTACCTGGCGCGCCCTCTGCCGTCCCCGGGCAGTGAGCCCCTCCCTGGGCGTCCAGGTCGGGCGGCTGGCGCGGCGCTCGATCACCCGCACGCTGCGTCAGCCGACCATCATCGTGCCGAACTTCGTCTTTCCCCTGTTCATGCTCGCCGTCGTCTCGGCGGGAGGTGACCAGGTCACCGACGTCAAGGGGTTCCCCACGGACTCCTACATCACGTTCGTGCTCGGGGCGACACTCGTCCAGGGCTCAGCCGGGGCGGCGACCATGGCCGGGAACGCCCTGGGAAGCGACATCTCGACGGGTTTCTTGAGCCGCCTCACCCTGACGCCGATTCGCGCGTCGACAGTCGTCATCGCGCCGCTGGCGGGCGTCGCGCTGCTGGGGGTCGCCCAGGCCGTCGTGTTCCTGCTGGTGGGGCTGGCCGCCGGCGTAAGCGTCGAGGCGGGGGTGGCAGGAGCTTTGGCGCTGCTGGCCGTGGTCTTGCTGATGGTCCTCGCCTTCGGTGCCATCGGCCTGCTCGCCGCGGTGCTGACCGGCTCCGCGGAGCAGGTGCAGGCTCTCGTCGCCCTGGTCTTGGCCCTGCTCTTCATGTCCTCGATGCTCATGCCCCGGAACCTCATCGAGCAGGACTGGTTCAGAACCATCGCCACCTACAACCCCATGTCCTACCTGGTCGAGGCCACCCGCAGCCTGCTCATCACGGGGTGGGACGTGGAGGCACTGGCGGTCGGCTGCGGGTTGGCCGCCGCCGCCATGATCCTGGCTCTCGCCGCCGCGGTTGCCTCACTCAATCGCAGCATCCTGAAGGCCTGATGTTCGCCCGCTCGGCCTCCATCGCGCTTGGCATCGCCCGGCGGAGCACCCGAAAGCTGCTCAAGAACCCCCTGCCTGGGCTGCCGCCGATGCTGATCCCGCTGTTCATGTTCGCAGCGTTCACGGGCGCGCTCTCGGCTCTCTCGGACACGGGAGGCTTTGGCTACTACGACTACACCGCCTTCCAGTTCGTGTTCGTGCTCTACATGGCCTCGATGTTCGTGGGGGCGTTCTCGGCGTTCGAGATCGCGGCCGACTACGAAGGCGGCATGGGGAACCGGCTCATGTTGGCTGCCCCGCAGCGGCTGGCGATCGTCGTCGGCTATCTGATCTTCGCAATAGCCCGTTTCACAGTTGCCGCCGTCGTCGTCTGGGCCATCGCCCTGGCCGCGGGCCTGTCGGTGCGGGGAGGGCCGGTCGAGATCGCAGGGCTCATCCTGCTCGCCCTGCTTCTGAACCTGGCGACGACCCTCTACGGCGCCGGTGTCGCGCTGCGCCTGCAGTCCATTGCCGCGGGGACGCTGATCCTGCTGCCGCTGTTCATGGCGCTGTTTCTGAGTCCGGTCTTCGTTCCCCGCGAGCAGCTCAGCGGCTGGCTGGAGGTGGTTGCCGGCCTGAACCCGCTGACCGCTCTGATGGAGGCGGGTCGCGGCTTGCTGGCCGACGACCCGGTCAGTGTCGGGCTCGCCTTCGCGCTGGCCGGGGGGCTCGTGCTCGCCTTCACTGCCTGGGCCGCTCGCGGCATGCGCCGGGCCGCGGCGGGCCCTGATGCCGCCCCGCGACGAGGGCCGAAAGGACGTCGCCCGCAGCGCGCGTGAGCCTCATCCCCGACTTGACAGGCGGGTCGGGGGGCGGAGATGCTAGGCGAGGAACTCGACGAAACGGAGAGACAGCAGCCATGACCGACGATCGCCAGGCCTCCAGCCTCGAGATACGCCCCCTCCGGCCGGCGGCCGAGCGGTACGACGTCGCCATCCTCGGTGGTGGGCTCGCCGGGCTGACCCTGGCCATCCAGCTCAAGCGGCGGCGCCCGGACACAAGCGTGGCGGTGCTCGAGAAGCGGGAGGGGCCGGCGCCGCTGGCGGCTTTCAAGGTGGGTGAGTCGACCGTACCGTCCGGAGCCCACTACTTCGCCGAAGTCGTGGGCATGGAGGACCACCTGAAGAACGACCAGCTCGTCAAGAACGGGCTGCGCTTCTTCCTCTCCGCCGACGGCAACGAGGACATCAGCAAGCGTGTCGAGTTCGGCGGTGACCGCTTCCCTCCGCATGACAACTTCCAGATCGACCGAGGCCTGTTCGAGAACGAGCTCGCGGCCCGCGCACGCTCCCTCGGGGTCGACGTCTTGCAGGGCTGTCGAGTCCAGGACGTGAACTTGGGGGACGAGGTTCACGAGGTGTCGTTCACGCAGATGGACGCCGACGTCTCGACCACGGCGCGCTGGGTCGTCGATGCCGCCGGCCGAGCGAGCCTCCTGAAGCGCAAGCTCGGCCTGGCGAAGGAGGTGGGCCACACCATCAACTCGGCCTGGTTCCGCCTCGCGGGAGGACTGGACCTAGAGGACTGGGGCCGGCACAACGAGCAGTGGATGGGCAAGATGGCCGAGCCGGGAATCCGCAAGTTCAGCACCAACCACCTGATGGGCGAGGGCTATTGGGTCTGGCTCATCTGCCTCTCTTCGGGTCCGATCAGCATCGGCGTCTGCGCCGACCCGAGGGTCCACCCCTTCGAGGAGATCTCAGAGCTCGACCGGATGATGGACTGGCTGAAGCGCCACGAGCCCCAGCTCGCCGCCTCAGTGGAGCCTCGCCTTGGCGACGTCGAGGACTTCCTGCGCGTGCAGGACTTCGCCTACGGGGCCGAACGGGTGTACTCGCCCGACCGGTGGTGCCTGGTGGGCGAGGCCGGCGCCTTCGCCGATCCCTTCTACTCCCCTGGCTCCGACTTCATCGGGTACGGGAATCTCTTCACCGGTGACCTGATCTCACGCGACCTCGACGGCGAGGACACCTCGGAGCGGCTGGAGTACTACAACGAGTTCTACTTCCGCACGTTCGAAATGGTGCTCTCGCGCTACGAGGACCAGTATCTGCTCTTCGGCAACATCTGGGTCGCGAACCACAAGCTCTTCTGGGACGCCTACTTCAACCACACCGGCAACGTGATCCTCATGGTGAAGAACAAGATCGGTGACTACGAGTTCATGAAGAGCGTGGACGAGGACATCGATCGCCTCTACCGGCTCAACATGAACATGCAGGAGCTGTTCAAGCAGTGGCACGAGCTGGAGCAAAAAGACGAGGAGAACCCCATCGTCAGCGGACCGGGCGTGAAGACGCTCGTCGGCGGCCTGATCGGGCTCGTGAGGCCTCTTGATGACGACGGGCTACGGGAGGAGCTCCGCGTGCAGGTGCGTACCGGCGAGGCGTGGGCCGTGACCATCTTCGCCAAGGCCTCGGAGGCGCTCGACGAGCGCCCCGATCTCAACCGAGCCCTCAACCCCTATTCCCTGAGCCTGCTTCCGGATCGCTGGGAGCAGGACGGCCTGTACGACGAGCCGGGTCTGACGGCCGAAGAGGCCCTGGAGAAGGCGCTGGCCGCCGGCCCTCCGCCCGGCATGGGCCCGCCCGAAGGCGGCGGCCCGCCGCCGGGCGTGGACCCGGGAGCCGGCGGCCCACCCCCGGGAGTGGACGCGGGGGCACGGGGCCCCGCCGGAGAGGTACCCCAGGAGCCCTAGTGGACCACTAGAGACGCTGCGCCCGCCTAGGCCGGCGGCTCGGCGTGCGCGGCCGGCCGCCCGGGATCGGCCTGCCCTTCGGCGGCCAGCGTGCGCAGGAGGCGCCGCTGATGACTGCGGTACACCAGATAGCCGGCGATCAGGCCGATCGGGACCAGGAAGAGGCCGTAGATGCCCAAAGCCTCGATCACCGACTTGGCGGCGGCGCCGCCGAAGTAGCCCGCCAGCCCGATGCTGAGCGCCCAGCAGATGCCGCCGGCGGTGTTCCAGAGCACGAATGTGCGCCAGGGCATGCGGCTCCCGCCGGCCATCCACGACGCGTACACGCGCAGGACCGGCAGCCAGCGACCAAAGAAGACCGCCTTGCCTCCGTAGCGCTCGAAGAAGGGATCGGCGAGTTTGATCGCAGCCTGGCGCTGGCGCACGAAGGGGCCGCGGGGATGCTCGAGCAGCCGGCGGCCGCCCACCCTGCCGATCACGTAGCCGATGTTGTCGCCGACGATCGCCCCGGCAGCGGCCGTCGCGATCACCGCCTCGATCTGGAGCCTGTCGTCGCTGGCGGCGATCCCGCCGGTCACCGTCGCGATCTCTCCGGGGGCGAACGGTATGCCGCAGCCCGTCTCGAGCATTACGATCAAGAAGATCAGCGGGTAGCCGATGTCCTCCGCGACGCTGAGCACCGACGCGAGCATTAGAGCCGTAAGAGTCATCATCGCGGTCCTCACGAAGAGCCGACCCTACAGCCTGCTGGGGCGCCTGGGCAACCGGGGTTTTCGGGAAGCTATATGTCGTAAATCAGGAACTGCCGGAGCTGCCTCCGCCACACCCTGGAGGGCACGAGACTCATCGCCGTGTTGCGTACCGCACACAGCGCTCCGTTCTCAATCGAGCAGAGCCGGCCCCTTTTGCGTCCCTCCATGACCAGCTGGCGGGTGCGTGGCGCGCGCCGCGCCTGGTAGGCCTCGAGCGCCTGCCGGATCATGCCCAGGTCCTCCAGGCCGTTCGTCAGGGAGAGCTCCTTGGCGAGGACGACCCCATCCTCGATCGCGATCCCGGCGCCCTGCCCGACAAAGGGAGCGCAGGGGTGGATCGCGTCGCCGGCGAGCACGACCCGCCCGTTGAACCACCTCTCGCCCGGCACGCGATCGTAGATGTCGGTGCGCAAGATCGCGTCTTCCTGGGAGGCCTCGACCATGACCCGTGCTCGGTCAGGGAGCGGGTCACATGCTCGAGCAACTCGGCCCGGATGCCGCCCGGCGGATCGGTTCCCCCGGGGGCCGCCTTCCTCAAGCAGCCCCAGTAGACGCCGGCGCCGGTGGGAAACATGATGAACCCGCTTCCCCTCCCGATGATCAGATTGCCGTGGCCGGGGGGCATCACCTCCGTGGGAGGTTGCGTGACCGAGCGCCAGGCGCAATAGCCGGAGTACCTGAGCCCGGCGTCGCCGATCACCTCGTCCTTAACGGCCGACGCGAGCCCGTCGGCTCCAATCACGATTGCGCCGCGCTCCTCCCCACCGTCGGCGAAGCGCGCGGTGACTCCGTCGGCGTCCTGCTCCACACCCGTGCAATGGGCCCCCAGATGCAGCGTCCCGTCCTGCATCGCCTCCAGCAGCTCCGCTTGGAGGTCGGCGCGCATGATGCTGAGGGTGGGAAATCCGAACTCATCGGAGACCTCTCCCTGCGGGAAGTGCGCGAGGAGCTTGTCCTCGCTCGAGTACACATCGAGCGAGCGTATGATCGCCGCGCGATCGATCAACGAGCGGCCGACGCCGATGCGCAGCAGCGCCTTGAGCGCGTTACTTTGCACGCCGAGGCCCGCGCCGATCGGCACCAGCTCGGGCGCCTGCTCGAACACCTCGGCCCGGATGCCTACTCGCTGAAGCGCAACTGCGGTGGTCAGCCCGCCTGGACCCGCACCTATGACCAGCGCCCTCCTGCTCGTCTCAACGTCGATGGGCGCTCCTCTCGCCCATCAGCCCGCGCCCACCGTGGCCGCGGTCGCTTCGTCGGCAAGGAAGTGCTCCAGGAAGTCGGTGGTGACGTCCCCCGAGCGGAACTGTTCGCTGGCCAGCACGCGGCGGTGAAACGGGATGGTCGTCTTCACTCCTCGCCCCTCGATCTGGAACTCCGACAGCGCCCGGTCCATGCGGTCGATCGCGCCGTCTCGCGTCGGCGCCCAGACGAGCAGCTTGGCGATCAGCGAGTCGTAGTAGGGCGCGATCGCCCAGCCCGGGTAGCAGTGGGAGTCGACCCGCGTGCCCGGGCCCCCCGGGGGGACGTAGACGTCCAGGCGCCCGGCGGCGGGGGCGAAGTCCCTGTCCGGATCCTCGGCGTTGATGCGGCACTCCATCGCGTGGCCCCGCAGCAGGACGTCTTCCTGGGTCACCGACAGCTGTTCACCGGCGGCAACCCGGAGCTGCTCCTGGATCAGGTCGGAGCTCGTGACCAGCTCGCTGACGGGGTGTTCCACCTGGATCCGGGCGTTCATCTCCATGAAGCTGAGATTGCCCTCGAGGTCGAGCAAGAACTCCATCGTGCCCGCGCCGGTGTAGCCGACGGAGAGCGCTCCGGCCACCGCGCGCTCGCCGATGTCTCGGCGCTGCTCGGGCGTGAGGTGGATCGACGGCGCCTCCTCGATCAGCTTTTGGTGACGCCGCTGCACCGAGCAGTCCCGCTCGAAGAAATAGACGCCGTTGCCGTGGGAGTCGCACACCACCTGAACCTCGGTGTGGCGGGTGACCTCGAGGTAGCGCTCGATGTAGACGGCGCTGTCCTTGAAGATCGCCTGGGCGGTGTTCCGCGTGGTCTGGTACAGGCGGGCAAGGTCCTCGCTCTTGTAGACCACGTTCATGCCCCGCCCGCCGCCGCCGGCCACCGCCTTGATGATCACCGGATAGCCGATCCCGTCGGCTATCTCCTGCGCCTCGTCCACGGTGCCCACCGGCTCGATCGTGCCGGGCAGCAGCGGCAGCCCTGCCTTCTGCATCAGGTCGCGGGCGATCGCCTTGTCGCCCACGCTCTCCATCACCTCCGGCGCAGGGCCGATGAACGTGATGTCGTTGTTCGTGCAGATCTCCGCGAAGAACGGGTCCTCTGAGAGGAAGCCGTAGCCCGGGTGGATGGCCTCGGCGCCCGTCTTCTGAGCGGCGCCGATGATGTTGGGGATGTGCAGGTAGCTCTTGCCCGGCGGCGGCGGGCCGATGCACACCGCCTCGTCGGCGAAGCGCACGACAGCCGACTCCTCGTCGGCCGTCGAATAGACGGCCACCGACTTGACGCCCAGCTCCCGGCAGGCGCGCGCCACCCGAAGGGCGATCTCGCCGCGGTTCGCGATCAGGACCTTCTCGAACACGAGCGGTTTTTCAGTCCTCGACCGGCTCCAGGTACATGAGTACCTGCTCGAACTCGACCGCCTCGCCGTTGGAGACCGCGATCTCGACCACGCGGCCGCCTTCGCTCGTGGCCACTTCGTTCATCAGCTTCATAGCCTCGACGATGCAGACGGTCTGCCCGGCCTCGACGACATCGCCCACGGCCACGAACGGCTTATCGCCGGGCTGGGCGGCTTCGTAGAAGGCGCCGACGAGCGGGGCCAGCACGGGGATGCGATCGTCCGATGGCGCGTCCCCCAGCGTGAAGACGCCGCTCGCCGCGCGAGCGCCCGGCGCAACACCCAGGCCCGGACCGGCGCCGGTGGCCACGGGACCGGACAGCTGCGGCGCCTCCGCGCCACCGTCGGCTGGAGCCATGACCGGCGCGGGCGCCCCGCGCTCGATCTCGATCTTGCAGTCGCCGGCGGCCACGGCCAGCCGCTGGACGGTGCTTCCTTCGAGCTTCTTCACGAGGTCGCGGGCCTCGGCCCACACGGCCTCGAGGAGCTCCTGGCTGGGCGTGGTGGAAGTGTCGTCTTGGGTCATCTGCTCTCCTCGGGGCTCAAATCAATCCTCGATCGGTGCAAGCACTGGCTGGCGCCCCGGGGCACCGAACTTCCGGAAGCGGTCATAGCGCTGCTCGAGCAGCTCCTCGGGGGGTCTGCCGAGCAGCTCTCGCAGCGTCGACACCAGTGCTGTCTTCAGGTTGGCGCCCGCCATGGCGGCATCGGTGTGCGCCCCATCGGCGGGCTCGGGAACGACGGCATCCATCACGCCGAGGCCAAGCAGGTCGGCCGCGGTGATCCGCAGCGCGGCGGCCGCCCTCGGGGCCGAGGCGGCGTCCTTGAAAAGGATGGTCGCGCAGCCCTCCGGGCTGATGACCGAGTAGTAGGAGTTCTCCAGCATCAGCACGCGATCCGTGGCCGCCAGCGCCAGGGCACCGCCCGAGCCGCCCTCGCCCGTGACGATGGTGACCGTGGGCACGGGCAGGCGAGACATCAGCATGATCGACTCGGCGATGGCGTTGGACTGACCGCGCTCCTCCGCGCCCAGCCCCGGGTAGGCGCCCGCCGTGTCGACAAGCGTGACCACCGGCATGCCGAACCTGGCCGCGTAGCGCATGAGGCGCATGCCCTTGCGGTAACCCTCGGGCTCTGGCATCCCGAAGTTGCGCTCCATCATCTCGGCGGTGTTGCTGCCCTTCTGATGGCCGATGAGCATCACGGTGAGCTCCCCGAGCAGCGCCAGGCCGCCGACGATGGCGGAGTCCTCCTCGAACATGCGGTCGCCGTGCAGCTCCAGGAAGTCGTCGAACACGAGGCTCGAGTACTCGAGCGTGTGGGGACGCTCCAGCTCGCGCGCCAGCTTGACCACGTCCCAGGCGGGGCGCTTGGTGAGCGCCCCAGGATCTGAGACCGGCTCGGCGCCCTCGGTCACCGGGAGTCGCTCCGCCCCCCCATTCTCCCCCCGGGCGGCCTCCGTACGTGCGTGGAACTGGAGCAGGTTGCGGATCGTGCGGCGGATGTTCTCGCGCTTCTCGACGATGTCGAGCATTCCGTGGTCCATCAAGAAGCCGGCCGTCTGGAAGCCGGAGGGCAGCGTCTGGCGGATCGTCTGCTCGATCACCGTCGGTCCGGCGAAGCCGATGTGCGCCTCGGGCTCGGCGATCAGCACGTCGCCCAGCGTGGCGTAGGAAGCGCTCACTCCGCCATAGGTGGGATCGGTAAGCAGCGACATGTAGAGGATGCCCTCCTCGTTCAGCCGCCCGACCGCCTGGCTGGTCTTGACCATCTGCATCAGCGAGACACAGCCCTCCTGCATCCGCGCCCCTCCCGAGGCGGAGATCACCAGCAACGGGGTGCGCGTCTCGAGCGCCAGCTCGGCCGCCCGGGTGATCGCCTCCCCCACCGCGCTGCCCATGCTTCCACCGATGAAGCCGAAGTCGATGCCCGCGACGATCAGCGGGTACTCGTCCAGCGTCGCCTTGCCGTAGAGCGCACCCGACTTTGCTCCCGCTTTTTTCTGTGCCGCGGCGATCCGCTCCGGATAGGACTTGGAGTCCGAGAAGGAAAGCGCGTCGATGGGCTCGAGGTCGCCGCTCAGCTCCTCGAAGCTGCCCGGATCCGTGAGCTGATCGAGGCGGTCGCGCAGCCTCAGCCGGAAGTGGTGGTTGCACTCCGGACAGACGTGCAGGTTGCGCTTGAGCCGCTTGTAGTAGACGAAGGCCTCACACGCGGGGCACCGCCGCCACTCGGCGGAAGCCGCCCTGCTGGGTGCCGCCACCTCAGCCAAGGAGCTCCTCCCCGAGCGGCCGGCGGTCCTCGGCATGGAGGCGCCGCAGGCCCCCTAGCGAGCCCCGGAGCGCTTCGTCGACCTCCTGCCTGGTGGGTGGCACGCCCTGGGCGGCGAGATTGGCCGCCGAGGCGTCGCGTGGGGCGTCGGTGGTCGGATCGGCGCCCGTCTCGACCTCCAGGTGGGCTACCACGCCCGCCGTACGCCCCACCGCGTCGATGGCCAGGGCATCGCGCGCAAGCGAAAGGGCGCGCGCCGCGTCATCCCGTTGAAGCTCGACGAGGATCATCCCGTGCAGCGCGCCAACCTCCTGCTCGGGCGAGTCCGCTATCTCCCCCAAACGCTCGAAGGCCGCCGCCGCGTCGTCGAGCCGGCCGAGCTGGAGGCTCAGCTCAGCCACGTCGAGGGCGTAGATCACGTCCGTGGGGTCGGCGGCCGCCACCTTCACGGCCGTCGCGAGCGCCTCCTCGTGCTGACCGAGCGTGCGATACATGTCAACCAGGCTGATCGCGGCCGTCGAGTTCCCGCTGATCTGCCCCGCGGCCTTCTCGAGCAGCTTCACGCCTTCGTCTCCATGCCCGGTCTGGAACGCGGAGTGGCCCAGGTGCGTCAGCGCCACCTCGTCGTCGGGGTCCAGCTCGAGGGCCTTGCGAAAGGCCTCCGTCGCCTCCTCCGTGCGACCCTCGGTCGCGAGCGCGTCGCCCAGGTCCCGCCAGGCCTCCGCCGCCTCTGGGGTCAACTCGGTTACACGCCGAAGCTGCTCGAGCGCGTCCGGCGAGCCGGTCTCCACGCCGGCGCGACCGGCGATGCGCAGCAGCTCGAGGTCCTCCGGGGCGCCCCGCAGGCCTTCGGTCGCGGCCTGGCGCGCCGCTTCGAACTCGCCCGCCTCGAAAAGTGCGCGCGCTTGCTCGGGCAACTGCGTCAACCTTCGATCGCGGGTAGGTCGATCACCGATTCGCGCCGGTATTCGGCCCCGAAGTCGCCGCCTTCGTCGACCCCGCGCGAATTGTCGATGAACTCGAGCGTGGAAGGCTCGATGTGAAAGAACATGACGGCGCTCGTGGATCCGGGCCGCAGCTTGGGGTACTTCTGGCCGAAGAGGTCGGCCGCCCGGGCGACGGATTCGCCCTGGACCACGGTCACCTCGCCGCGTCCCTGTACACCCTTGGTCTGGCGCCAATCCTCGGCGTACTCGTCGACGGTGAACGCCGCTCGGGGATTCTCGTCGAGCTGGCCGGAGGTGGTCGACCCCGCCCGCGTCCAGAAGTAGATGTCCGAGCCATCGTTGACGTAGGTGAATGTGGCGGCCCATGGACCCTCGCGACTGCTCGTAGCCAGGGTGAGGGTCTTGCATCTCCCGAGGAAGTCGTCCACCTCCGGCGGCAACCGCTCTGTCATTCACTTCCCTCCTTCGCGCTCGGTTTCTTTGCCCCAGAAGCACCCAAGCTCGAAGCCGGCCGCCGAACGCTTGGGCGGCCGATCGCGGCCCGGAGGGCCGAGCGCTCGACGTGGCCAGATCACGCCGCATTCTGCCCCATGCGCACCGCCCGGGTCAACCGGTGAAATGGTCATCCGGCTACAGGCTCCTCGGCCGTGGGCGCTGGCGCAAGGGGCCGGTGCAGCGAGGACTCCCCGCGCGCTTCCTGGGCCTGGATTGCCGTGACCACCACCGTGTTCACGATGTCGGTTACGGTGCAGCCGCGACTGAGGTCGTTCACGGGCTTGCGCAGGCCCTGGAGCACCGGGCCTATGGCCACGGCGCCCGCGGAGCGCTGCACCGCCTTGTAGGCGATGTTCCCCGTCTCGAGGTCAGGGAACACGAACACCGTCGCCCGGCCGGCCACCTCACTGCCGGAAAGCTTCTTCGAGGCGACGGTGGGCTCGATCGCAGCGTCGTACTGGATCGGTCCCTCGACCTTCAGGTCCGGCCGGCGCTCCCCGACGATGGTGGTGGCGGCGCGCACAGCATCCACGTCCTCCCCCTTCCCGGACTCGCCGGTGGAGTAGGAGAGCATTGCGATCCGCGGCTCGACGCCAAACGTGGCGGCGGTCTCCGCCGAGCTGATGGCGATGTCGGCCAGCTGCGCAACATCGGGCTTGGGGTTGACCGCGCAGTCGCCGTAGACGAGCACGCGATCGGACAGGCACATCAGAAACACGCTCGAAACCACCGACACCGCGGGGCGGGCCTTGATCACCTCGAACGCGGGCCGGATCGTGTCGCCGGTGGTGTGGGCGGCGCCGGACACCAGGGCGTCGGCCTGGCCCTCGCGCACCATCAGGGTGGCGAAGTAGGTCACGTCGCCCGCCGTCTCGAGGGCCAGCTCCTCGGTCACGCCCTTGTGCTTGCGCAGCTCGTGGTACACGGAGGCGAAGCGCTGCCGGTCCGGCGACAGCAGCGGATCGACGAGCCGTGCCTGCTCCAAGTCGAGCCCCAGCGCACTGGCGCGGCCCCGCATCTCGGTGGGGTCACCCAGAATCGTGAGATCGACGACGTCGCGGCGCAGCAGGATGTCGGCGGCGCGCAGAACGCGCTCGTCCTCGCCTTCGGGGAGCACGATGTGGCGTCTACTTGAGCGCGCCCGCTCGATCAGCTCGTACTCGAACATGACCGGCGTTATCCGCGGCGGGCGCTCCAGCGCCATCCGCTCCCGGACCTCGAGGGAGTCGACGGCCGACTCGAAGACGGCCAGGGCGGTGGCCACCTTGCGCTCGCCGGCGGCCGAGATCACCGGCTTGACGGCCTGCACGGCCGCGGTCACGTCGTAGGTGCGCCTGTTGGTCTCGATGACGAGGAACGGCGCTCCCTCCATGAGGCGCCGCACAGTGGGATTGAGCGGATAGCCGGCGGTGAGGACCATCCCCGCGACGCCGGGGAAGTCAGTCGCCTGGCTGGCGGCCAGCGCGGCCAACACGATGTCGGAGCGGTCGCCGGGCACGATCACGAGCGTGCCGTCCACCAGATCCTCGATGAAGTGGTCGACGCTCATGGCCGCGACCCTCACCGCGCCCACCTCTCTGTTTTGCGCTTCACCCTCCGTCGAGAGCGGTTGGGCCCCCAGCGCGGTCATCACCTCTCCCACCGTGGGGCGCGCCAGGCCGGGATCCTCCGCCAGGACATAGACCGGCGGGTCGCCGGGCGCCGCCTGCAGCCGTGCCCGTACCTCTGTGACCGACTCGGAGGGCAGGCGATTCACCACCACCCCGAAGACCTCGCAGTCCCTCTGCTCGAGCGACTCGCGCGCCACCCGCACCGCGGGATCCGCGGAGTCGGCGGAGTGCGCGACGACGACCGCCAGAACGGGGCAGCCGAGGCTGTTGGCCAGCGCCGCGTTGAGGTCGAACTCGAGCGCCGCCTCCGGGCCCGCGAAGTCGGTGCCCTCGCACACCATGACGTCGAAGCGCTCCTCGAGCTCGCGATAGGCCGCCACCACACGCTTCTCCACCTCCTCGCGCTCGCCGGCCGCGACCAGTTCCCGGGCCTCGACGTCGGTGAGCGAGAACATGTCCTCGGGCGCGACGTCGAGCCCGTAGCGTGCGCGGATCAGCTCGATCTGCGCGTCGGCTGCGCCCCCGGCCACCACGGGACGGAAGAAGCCAACCCTGTCGGTCCGGGCGGAGAGCACCTCCATGAGCCCCAGGGCGACGATGGACTTCCCGCTCTGGGAGCCCATTCCGGTGATGTAGATGTTTCTCGCCACGCCGAGGAATCGCCGGTGCGGCGTTCGCTACCGCGTCCGACCCACCGCTACGAGGTGGGGGCAGCGGTCGGTCGCTCCCACGTCCAGTCGAGGATCTCGGGCGGGTCGTTGCCCTCCTCCACCACGTATCCGCGCAGCTCCTCGCGGCGGGACTTGAGCGCTTCGATGGCGTCGTTGGCCTGCCCGATGTCACGCACCGCGAACTGGCCGGACATCGCGCCAAGCCCCTCCGCGATCCCGAGATCCGCCCGGCTGAGGGCGTCGATGGCGAGCTGATACCGGTCGACGCCGTTCATTGCCAGCAGCTCGAACGGGGTCGTGGTGGTGCCCTCCTCGGCGTAGCCCCGGACGCTGAAGCGCTCCTGCGCCGGCCGGCGGTGAATCAGCTGGTGCACCGCCGACGCGTAGCCGTGGAAGTTGAAGATCACGGGCTTGTCCGCCGTGAACAGGGCGTTGAAGTCACCCTCTGACATCCCGTGCGGATGGGCCTCCGGCCGTGCCAGGGTGAACAGGTCGGTGACGCACACGAAGCGCACCTTCAGCTCCGGCGCCTGCTCTCTCAGCAGCGACGTGGCGGCCAGCAGCTCGATCGTGGGGATGGAGCCGCAGCCCGCCAGGACGACGTCCGGATCGTCGGGCTCGTTGCTGGCCCAGTCCCACGTGCTCGCTCCTCTCGCCACGTGCTCGCGGGCCTCGTCGATCGTCAGCCACTGTGGCAAGGGGTGCTTAGAGGCGATCACGAGGTTGATCGTGCGCTTGGACTGGAGCACCTGCTCGAAAGTCGCAAGCATGGTGTTCGCGTCCGGCGGCAGGTAGACCCGGGCGGTCTCCTCCTTGCGGTTGAGCATTGAGTTGATGAAGCCCGGCATCTGGTGGGAGTAGCCGTTGTGGTCCTGCCTCCACCCCACCGACGTCAGGAGGTAGTTCAGACCGCCCACCGGCTCGCGCCAGGGGGCCTCGTCCTTGGACATCTTCAGGAACTTCGAGTACTGGTTGACCATCCCGTCGATGATCGGGATGAACGCCTCGTAGCAGGGAAAGACGCCGTGGCGGCCGGTCAGGACGTAGCCCTGAAGCCAGCCCTGGCAGTTGTGCTCGGAGAGCACCTCCATGATGCGTCCGTCGGCGGCGTGCCCGACATCGATCTTGGGGTCCAGCGGCCACTCCCAGGCGTGATCGGTGGCCTCGAACACCGCGCCGAGACGGTTCGATGCCACCTCGTCGGGACACATGATGCGGAAGTTCGCCTCCTCGGAGTTCAGGCGGAAGATGTCGGCGAAGTACTCGCCGAGCTGACCGAGCGCGCTACCCGTCTCCGCGCCGGGAGCCGAGACGTCCAGAGCGTGCTTGGCGAGCTCGGGAAGCTTCAGGTCCTTGCGTATCTTGCCGCCGTTGACGTGCGGGTTGGCTCCCATCCGCAGGTCCCCGGTGGGGCAGCAGGCGAGGATCTCCTCCTTCGGGCCACCTTTCTCGTCGAAGAGCTCCTCCGGGCCGTAGGAGCGCAGCCACTCTTCGAGGATCTTCAGGTGCTCGGGGTCGGACTTGGCCTTCATGGCGGGCACCTGATGGGCCTTGGACGTGCCCTCGATCTGGATGCCGTCCACCTCCTGGGGGCCCGTCCAGCCCTTGAGCGACTTCACGATCAGCATCGGCCAACATGGACGCTCGGGGCGGTTGCCGTTGCGCGCCTCGCCCTGCAGGTCGCGGATCTCGGCGTAGGCGGTGTCGAGCGCGCCGGCCAGCTGCCCATCGAGATCCTCGCCCTGCACGATCATCGGATGCCAGCCGTAGCCTTCGAACAGCTTCGTGAGCTCGTCGTCGCTCATCGACTTGAAGATCGTCGGGTTGGCGATCTTGTAGCCGTTCAGGTGCAGCATCGGGAGGACCGCGCCCGAGGTCACCGGGTCGAGGAACTTGTTGGAATGCCAGGCACCCGCGGTGGGGCCGGTCTCGGCCTCACCGTCGCCGATTATCGCCGCCGCGATCAGGTCCGGATTGTCGAACACCGCGCCGAAGGCGGTGGCCAGGGCATAGCCCAGCTCCCCTCCCTCGTGGATCGTGCCGGGCACGATCGGTGCCACGTGGCTGGGGAAGCCGCCCGGCCAGGAGAAATCCTTGACCAGCTTCGCGAGGCCCTTGTGGTCGCGGGAGATCTCCGGGTAGACGTCCTCCAGGCAGCCGTCGATCCAGAGGTTCGCGAGGTTGGCAGGGGCCCCATGGCCTGGGCCGGTGAGCAGCAGCATGCTCGCCTGGTTCTTGAGGATCAGCCGGTTGAGCCCGGCGTACATCAGGTTGAGGCCGGGCACTGTGCCCCAGTGGCCGAGCAGACGGTGCTTGATGTGCTCGGGCTTGAGCGGCTCCTCGAGCAGGTGGTTGCCCTGCAGGTAGATCATCGCCGCGGCGATGTAGTTCGAGGCGCGGCGATACCGGGCCAGGTCCTCTGTAGACGGGCTGGGCTTAGCCTCTTGGCGAGCTTCCACTTAGACGAGCCTCCGGGAGATAGCTGTATCCGCGCTGTGCAGTGCGGAACCTAGCCGCGCCCCTGCGCCATTGCAAACCGAGATCAGGTCCGGCCGCGCTGGCGGGCAAGCTCGCGGTCCCAGGAAAGTGGGCCCGGACCGCCCGCTTCCATGCCCTGGTCTGACCGAATCACGTGCATGACCGCATTGATCAGCGCCAGGTGTGTAAACGCCTGGGGGAAGTTGCCCAGGTGCCGTCCCGAACGCGGGTCGATCTCCTCCGCGTAGAGCCCCAGCGGGCTGGCGTAGGAAAGCAGCTTCTCGCATAGGGAGCGCGCCCGCTTGACCTCGCCGATCTCCACCAGGGCAGAGACCATCCAGAACGAGCAGATCGTGAACGTGCCCTCCTCACCGGGCAGCCCGTCGTCGGTCTCGTCCACCTTGTAGCGCAGCACCAGGCCGTCGACGGTGAGCTCGTTCGCGATCGCCAGCACCGTCTTCTTGATCCGCTCGTCTTCCGGGGTCAAGAACCGCACCAGTGGCATCAGCAGCACCGACGCGTCGAGGGCGTCGGTGTCGTAGTGCTGGCAGAAGACGCCGCGGTCGTCGAGGGCGTTCTCGCAGATGTCGGCCTTCATCTCGTCGGCCGCGGACTGCCACCGCGACGCGCACGCGATGTCCTCGCGGATCTCGGCGAGCCGCGCGCCGCGGTCCGCCGCCACCCAGCACATCAACTTCGACGAGGTGAAGTGCTTGGGATCGCCCCGTACCTCCCAGATCCCGCGGTCGGGGTCGCGCCAGTTCTCGAGCGCGGACTCCACCTGCTTCACGAGGATCGGCCATATGCGCTCCGGCAGGTGGTCGCGTGACTTGGTGTGGAGGTAGAACGAGTCGAGGATGGCGCCCCAGACGTCATGCTGGTCCTGGTTGTAGGCGCCGTTTCCGACCCGCACCGGCTGAGCGCCCTCGTATCCCGACAGGTGAGGAAGCTCCTCTTCCTCGAGCTTGGCCCGGCCATCGATGCCGTACATGATCTGCAGCTGGTTCTCCTCGGCCTCCGCGACGTCGGCGATGAAGTAGAAGAAGTCGTTGGCCTCCCAGTCGTAGCCGAGGGTGTAAAGGCCCCAGAGCATGAAAGTCGCGTCGCGGATCCAGCTGTAGCGGTAGTCCCAGTTGCGCGTGCCGCCGGGGGTCTCGGGCAGGGACGTGGTGGCGGCGGCCAGCATCGCACCGGTGGGCGCGTAGGAGAGGCCCTTGAGCGTGAGGGCGCTGCGCTGCAGGTAGGTGCGCCAGGGGTGATCGGGAAACTCGCCATGGTCGAGCCAGTGCTGCCAGTGATGCGCGGTCCACACGAGTTTCTCGTAGGCCTCGTCGTAGCTCTTGGGGGCGGGGTGGTCGGAGAAGGAGAGGGCCACGAAGGCGGTGTCGCCCTCCTTCATGAGCGTGCGCGCGGTGGCCCGCGAGCCCTCGAAGCCGACGTTCATGTCGGTGGTCAGGTACAGCTCGACATCCGTCCCCTCCGCCGTGGCCCGGGCCTCGTGATAGCCGGGCCCCGTGTACTCCCACGCAGCCGCGATCCGGCCGTAGTCGAACACCGGCTCGCAATCGAGCAGCACCTGCACCTCGCCGTTCACGCAGCGCACGCAGCGCAGCAGGACGTGGTCGGAGTCGTAGTCGGTTGGCGAGCGCCGGTGGGTCTTGGAGCGGTCGCCCTCGTGATGCCAGGGCCCGATCAGCAGAACGTCGCGCACCACGAGCCAGCCGCCGCGGCAACCCCAGCTGGTCTCGAGCACCATCGTGCCGGGCAGATAGCGGCGGTCCGCCGGGACGTCCACGTCCGCTGGCCCCACGCGGAACATGCCGGCGTCGCGGTCGAGTATTGCGCCGAACACGCTCGGCGAGTCAAAGCGCGGCAGGCACAGCCACTCCACGGCCCCGCTCGGGGCCACCAGGGCGCACGTCTCGCAGTCCGACAGGAAGCCGTACTGGGCGATCGGCGGGAACGGCCCCGCGCCGACTGCGTTCCCGGCCATCTGCCTGATCCTCCAGGCACCGGAGTGCGCCGGAGTCGGAATGTTGCTCACTCGCCGCCCTCCAGGCGGCTGGCGGCCGCCGGATCGAGGGCCAGCGTCAGCCCTCCGGAGCGGGGCCGCACGAGACTCGCCGGTGCAGCCGGGTCGGCGGGTCCGGAGAAGGCGCGCGCGACCGCGTCCGCCTTGTCCTCTCCGGACACCAGGAAGATCACCTCTCGTGCCGCGTTCACGACCGGCAGCGTAAGCGATACACGCGACACGACGGGAGCCATGCCCGGCGTCTGGACTCCGACGGCGAGCCGCTCGCGCTCCTCCAGGGCCGCCTGGCCGGGGAACAGCGAGGCGGTGTGCGCATCGGGGCCCAGCCCGAGCAGGATGAGGTCGAGCTCGGGCAGCCCCTCGCCGAAGTCCTCGCGCAGCGTTGCCTCATACGCGGCGGCCGCCTGGTCGGGACCGCGCTCGCCCTCGATCCGCCGCACTCGCGGCTGGGCGTCGATCCTGTCGAGCAGCGCCGCTCTGGCCATCGCGTAGTTGGAATGCTCGTGATCGGGGGCCACGCAGCGCTCGTCGCCGAACCAGATGGTTGCCTGCGACCAATCGGCGTCCGCTGCGGCCGCCTTCTCGTAGGCCACGCGCGGAGTCGAACCCCCGGCCAGCGCCAGGTGGCCGCCCCCAGCCGCAGCTTCGACCAGCCGCTCCGCGACGACCGCGGCCGGATCCTCGACCACGAGCCGGCCCGTCATCCGAGCATCGCTCGCGCCGCGGAGAGCGCTGGGCGGTATGTCCTATCGCGCAGCAGGGCCTGGCGGATGCCCTCTCCGAGGATGCCCGCCTCCCCCCGCGAGGCGCCCATCACCGTCCACTCCGACTCGCGCCCGTCGGGTAGGCGCCGTCGCGCCTTCAGCCCGCCAGAGCCGCGATCCAGCGAGATGGAGAGGCCGGATGCCGTATCGATGGCGACCCCGGCAAGACCCGGAGCGCTCATCGTCTCGTCGGGTTCCAGGCGCAGCGTCACGTCCTGCCGCCGCGCGTGCGCGGACCCGTGCAGGGCGCCGTTCTGGTCCAGCATCGACCCGGGCTCCCAATCGAGACGCTTGGCGAGCCAGCCGAGGAAGAGCAGCCCCGCGGCCCTGGAGTCAGGGCGGTGCTTCACCGTCACCGAGCTGATCTTCCCAAGCTCGCCGCGCCATTGCGTGGGCTCGAAGGCGAAGGCCACCCGCTCGCGCCACGGCGTCGAGCGCAGCCAGGCCAGGTCCACGATGTAGGTTCGCTCGCCCAACTGCATGGCGCGCCGGACGGCCCCGTCCGGGTCGGGCTCGTGGACGGAGTCGATCAGCACGATCTGTGCCAGGTCGAGCAGCGCGTCGACGGCCTCGGGGTGACCATGGGGTGACCATACGAGCGTCGGCAGGTCGGTGACCACGAGCGGGCCGACGATGGTCTCGAGGTGATCGAGGTGGCGAGGTCCGAGGTCGAGCACCACCTGCTCATGCAGCACGCTCACGTCGGTCGGCCCAGTGGCGCGCTGGCCCTCGGTCGTGGCCCAGGCGTCGATCGTCTCGCGCCTCTCCTCCACGCAGCAGAGAATCGTGCGCGAGGCGTGAAAGCGGCCCACCTGGTCGAGGCGGTTCTGGATCTCGCCGCGCCATTCGCGGTCGGCCACGACAACCAGGTTCAGTACGCGGGCCGGGACGTAGGCCTCGCTACGGGCATGGCGCTCCCTGAGCAGGTCGCGCACGGCGGCCTCGATCTTCGCAGGCGTGGTGTCCTGCCCGGCCCAGACGCTGCCGCTCATCTCCATGGCGCGCCCCTAGACGAGGGTGCGGTGCTCGACCGATCGACGATCGGCCTGCGCTCCTCCCCGGGTGCGGGTGGTCTGAGCCGCGTCAGATTGCTCTCCAGCCGTGGTCGTTCTCGAGGATCGAGTCCGCCTCCCGGGGGCCACCCGAGCCGGCGGGGTACTTTGCGATCGGACCGGGCTCGGCTGCCCACGCCTGGAGGATCGGATCCATGATCGTCCACTGCGCCTCCACTTCGTCATCGCGGGTGAACAGCGTGGCGTCGCCGCGCATCGCATCCATGATCAACCGCTCATAGGCCTCGGGCGACTCCGACATGAAAGCGGTGCCGTACAGAAACTCCATGTTCACCGGCCGGATCCGCATTCGTGTGCCGGGGATCTTCGCGCCAATCGAGATCGAGACGCCCTCGTTCGGCTGCATCGTCAGCACGATCTGGTTGGGCTGCACGCCCACCGAGCCATCCTGCTGGAAGGCCAGGTGGGGCACGGGCTTGAGCGAAACGGCTATCTCCGTGACCTTGCGCGCCAGGCGCTTGCCCGCGCGCAGGTATATGGGGACCCCCGCCCAGCGCCAGTTGTCCACTTCGAGGCGCAGGGCCGCGTAGGTCTCCGTGCTTGAATCCTCGGGCACGTCCTCCTCCTGCAGGTAGCCCTCGACCTCCTCGCCTGCGGCGACCCCGGCGTCGTACTGGGCGCGGGTCGCCATCTCGGCGACCTCCTCCGGCTCGGGCGGATGGATGGCGTGCAGGACCTTGACCTTCTCGTCGCGCACCTCGTCGGCGGAGAAGGACACCGGCGGCTCCATGCACAGCAGGGTGAGCAGCTGCAACATGTGGTTCTGCACCAGGTCACGCAGCGCTCCCGACTTGTCGTAGTAGCCCGCGCGCGTGCCGATGCCGATGTCCTCGGCCGCGGTGATCTGCACGAAGTCGATGAAGTTGCGGTTCCAGATCGGCTCAAACAATCCGTTGGCGAACCTGAAGGCCAGGACGTTTTGGACCGTCTCCTTGCCGAGGTAGTGGTCGATGCGGAAGACCTGGTCCTCGTCGAGCACGTCGAGCACGGCCGTATTGAGATCCCTGGCCTCCTGCAGGTTGGTGCCGATCGGCTTCTCGATCACCACCCGGACCTCGGAGCCCGCATTGTGGTCGAGCCCGTGCTCGCCGATCTGCCCGACGATCACGGGAAAGAACGACGGCGCGGTCGACAGGTAGTAGACGCGGTTGTAGACGATCCCCGCCTCCTCGTCGAGCTCTGAGGTCGCCTTGCCGAGCTGCTCGTAGACGCTCGGGTCGTCAAAGGACCCGGTTACGTAGCGCGCGCCCTCGAGGAGCGCGGACAGCACCTTCTCGTCGACCGTTCGCCGCGAGTACTCCTCGATCGACTCCTTGGCCTGGGTGCGGAACTCCTCGTCGGACATCTCGCCGCGCGAGGACCCGATCAGGTTGAAGCGCTCGGGCAGCGCCCCCTCGTGCGCGAGGTTGTAGAGGGCGGGCAGTAGCTTGCGGTTGGAAAGGTCCCCGGTGGCGCCGAAGATCGTGAGGATCGTCGGATGCACCGGCAGGCGCTCGAGACCCTCGGCGAGCGGGTTCTGCTGCTTTTCCTCCGCCTTGGAGGGCACTGTGGCCATCAGGCGGACTCCGCTTCCTCGGCCCGGGTCTGCATCGAGTGGCCGCCGAACTGGTTGCGCAGCGCAGAGAGCACCCGGCCGGTGTAGTCGCCGTTGCCGCGCGTGTAGAAGCGGGCGTAGAGGGCGGCCGTGATGACCGGCGTCGGGACGTCGCGGTCCATGGCGTCCTCGATGGTCCAGCGGCCTTCTCCGGAGTCGGCGGTGTGCGCGGTGAGGTTGTCGAGGCCGTTGCCCTCCTTCTCGAAGGCGATGGCGGCCAGCTCGCAGAGCCAGGAGCGCACCACCGAACCCTGCATCCAAAGGTGCGCGACCTTAGCGTTGTCGATCTCGAACTCCGACTTGTCAAAGAGGTCGAAGCCCTCGGCGTAGGCCTGCATCAGCCCGTACTCCACGCCGTTGTGCACCATCTTCACGTAGTGCCCGGCGCCGGAATCGCCGAAGTGGGCCCAGCCGGGGCCGTGCTCCTCCGTCTCCGGGGGGGCGAGCACGTCCAGGAGGGGAGATATGCGCTGCACCGCCTCGTCGGGGCCTCCGACCATCATGCAGTACCCCACGTCGATGCCCCACACGCCGCCGCTGGTGCCCACGTCGACGTAGTTGATGCCCTTCTCCGACAGGCCCTCAGCGCGGATCTTGTCGTCCACCCACTTCGAGTTTCCGCCGTCGATGATCGTGTCGCCCTCGTCCAGAAGGTCCTTGAGTGCATCGACGGTGTCCTGCGTAGCCTGGCCGGCGGGCACCATGATCCAGACCGCGCGCGGAGCGGTCAGCTTTGACACCAGGTCCTCGAGCCCACTCGATCCGCTGGCCCCGTGCTCCTCGGCCTGCTTGACGGCGTCCTCGGAGAAATCGAAGGCCACCACCTCGTGGTCGGAGTCGCGGTGGATGCGGTGGACCATGTTCCCGCCCATCTTCCCGAGACCGACGAAACCGAGCTGCATGTGCTCTCCTCTCATGGGGCTCAGCCCCGGTGTCCGCTGGGCTCGCATTCTTTCCGGCATCGGCGAGCGTTGCAACTCGCGGATTCGGCGGCCTGCTCTTCTACGGCGCGATCAACAGTTCCCATGGGGGCGCCCGAAGCTGGAGGAGGTACGTGGCGGCGTGGACTTCGTGGTCGAGAACGACTATCCGGCCCGCGGCGCCGCCTGAGCTACAGCAGCCCGCGCAACCGCTCGGTGAGCTCCCGGACCGCCTGCGCCGGCTCCCCCTCCAGGCGCACCCGCTCGGCCGGCAGGCCATGGTCGCGAAGTGTGAGGATGTCGCCCGTGGCCTGGGCTTCCTTGAGCGTCTGGAACGAGTAGTCGGCTTCGGGGATCTCGAGGTCGTCGCCGGAGTCGTGCAGCAGCTGGAGGAACAGGCCAGCCGGCGGGCCGCCCTTGTGGAACTGCCCAGTCGAGTGCAGGAAGCGCGGTCCGTAGCCGAACGTGGTGGTGGCTTTCGTGGCGTCGCGGATGGTGGCGCGCAGTTCGGCCACCGCCTCGTCGACCTCGGCTGAGGGCTGCACGTAGCCCATGATCGCCACGTAGCGCGGCGGCTCGGCCTGGCGCAGCAGCTCGCGCAGGGCGCCGTCGTCCGCGTCGTCCACGGCGGGCGGCTCGTCGGCTTTCAGCACCGTCGCCGTGTTGTCCTTGGCCTCCTGCACATTGGGCTGGTCGAAGGGGTTGATGTTCAGCGCCCAGCCCGCCACGGCGGTGGCGAACTCCGCGAAGAAGAACACGCGCCCGAGGTCCTCTGGACCGTTCACCGACACCGTGACCACCGGCTGGCCCGCTGCGCGCAGGGCATCGGTCGCGGCCTCGTGGCCTGAGTCGGGGTTCTCCGCGTTCTTGAGGTAGGCGAACACGCGATCGTCGCCGTAGGCCTCGGGCTCGCCGAGCGGCTCATCGGCCACCGGAAGGATGCCCGTGCCCTCCTTGCCCGTGGACTCGGCGATCAGCTGCTCTACCCAGAGGCCGAAGCTCGACACCGGATCCGAGACCACGAAGGTGAGCTTGTCGCGCCCCTGGCGCGCCAGCTCTCCCATGGCCAGCCCCATCCACAGCCCCGAGTTCTTCGAGCTGTCGTCGAAGGAGTTGCAGTTCTCCTCCGCCTCGCGAGAGGACTGCAGCAGCGCCCCCACGTCCACGCCCATCAGCGCGGCGGGCACCAGCCCGAAGTACGACAGCACCGAGTAGCGCCCGCCGATGTTGGGGTCATTCTCGAAGACCTGCCTGAAGCCGCGCTCACCGGCCAGATCGACCAGCCCGCTGCCCGGGTCGGTGACCGCCACGAACTGCGCGCCGTTGCCGCCGCTGCGCTCGAAGAAGTAGCGCATGTGGGAAAGCGTCTCCACCGTGCCGCCGGACTTCGACGACACCACGAACAGTGTCGTTTCGAGGTCCACGGCCTCTTCGAGCGCGCGCACGGCCGCGGGATCGGTGGAGTCGAGCACGTGCAGCTCCAGCCCACCCTCGAGCTTGCCGAAGCTGCGCCGGATGACCTCGGGGCCGAGGCTCGAGCCACCCATGCCCAGCAATGCTGCGTGGGTGAAGCCCTCGGCTTTGACCTCCTCCACGAACGAGCGCAGGTCGTCGAGGTGCTCGAGCATCGTCTCGGAGATCGTGAGCCAGCCCAGACGGTCGCCGATCTCGGGTCCGGGCCCGCCCCACAGCGTCTCGTCCTTTCGCCAGATGCGCCGCGCCACGCCCTCCTGCACCGCCGACTTGACACGCTCGGCCAGACACGGCTCGAGCTCATCCGGGATAGATGACTCGATCGTGGTGGGGCGCCCGGTGATAGCGGCCTCCTTGCTCGACTCCACGCCGGCGATCAGCTGGTCGAAGGGCTCCACGAACTTGTCGATGCCGTCGTTCAGCAGCTTCTTGGTCACCTCCCCCATGTCGACGCCGGCTTCGGCGAGCGCCTCCAACGTCCCGGACGGGTCCTGGTCGGCGGTCGCGCCCGTGATCTCGGACGTCTCCGCCGCAGCCAGCAGGGTGGGCATGGGCATGGTGTTCACCGTGTCGGGCGCCACCAGACCGTCCACGTACTTGGTCTCGGAGTAGCTGGGGTCCTTGACGCCGGTGGAAGCCCAGAGGGGACGCTGCACGAAGGCACCTGCCTCGAGCAGCGCGGCGAAGCGTTCGCCGTAGAAGATGCGCTTGAAGCTCTGGTACGCGGCCTGGGCGTTGGCGATCGCGGCCTTGCCCTTGAGGTCCTCACGGCCCAGCTCGTCGAGGCGCTTATCCACCTCGGAATCCACGCGGGAGACGAAGAAGCTGGCCACGGAGTGGACTCCCAGGCTCTCGCCTGCTTCGTGGCGGCGCTCCAGGCCACGGATGTAGCGCTCGGTGACCGCCTCGTAGGACTCCACCGAGAACAGCAGCGTCACGTTCACGTTGATGCCATCGGCAATCGAGTCCTCGACCGCCGACAGGCCCTCTTCGGTGCCCGGGATCTTGATCATCACGTTGGGGCGGTCCACGGCGTCCCAAAGCTCGCGGGCCTGCGTGCGGGTGCCGTCGGTGTCGTGGGCGAGGGTGGCCTCGACCTCAAGCGACACGAAGCCGTCGGCCCCGCCGAGCTCGTCCCACACCGGCCGCAGCACGTCGCAGGCCATCTGGATGTCCTCGATGGCCAGCTTCAGGTAGATCTCGTCTGCGCTGAGGCCTTCGTTGGCCAGCTTCTCGATGTCGGCGTCGTAGTCGTCGGAGCCGAGGATGGCCTTTTCGAAGATCGCCGGATTGGAGGTCACACCGCGTAGGCAGTCCTCGTCCACGAGGCGCTTGAGCTCGCCCGACTCGATCAGGCTCCGGCGGATCTGATCCAGCCAGACGGCGGTACCGGCCTCGGTGAGTGCCGCGAGGCGCTCGTTTACCTGGGAGGTGACTGCCATCTCGCTTGCTCTCCTTGTGTCGAACTAGTTCCGGGCGGTGGCGCGCAGGCGCTCCATGACCGCCTTGGCGCGCTCGGCCACCTTGGCCCCGGTGAAGCCGAAGTGCTCGTAGAGGTCCCCGGCGGGGGCGGACTTGCCAAAGCCGTGCATCCCGATGGATTCCCCATCCTCGGTCACCCAGCGCTCCCAGCCAAGGGTAGCTCCAGCCTCCACCGAGACCCGGGCGCGGCAGGTCGGAGGCAGGATGCCATCGCGGTACTCGGCGTCCTGCTCGAGGAAGCGGTCGAAGCAGGGCATGCTCACCACGCGGGTAGCCACGCCGTCGGCCTCCAGCACGTCGGCGGCCTCGATGCAAACGCTCAGCTCCGAGCCGGTCCCGATCAGGATCGCGTCGGGGTCGCCGCCTCCGCCGTCGCGCAGCACGTAGGCGCCCCGATCGATCGCATCCGTCGGGATCGAATCCGGGTCAAGGATGGGCAGCTTCTGGCGGCTGAAGATCAGGGCGCAGGGTCCGTCGGTCTGCTCCAGCGCGAACTTCCAGGCCAGGGCGGTCTCGTTGGCGTCGGCCGGGCGCACGCAGTTGATGTTGGGCGTGGCGCGCAGGTGGGTGAGCTGCTCGATCGGCTGATGGGTGGGGCCGTCCTCGCCCAGCCCGATCGAGTCGTGGGTGTACACCTGGATCACCGGCAGGTGCATCAGCGCCGCCATCCGCACCGAGGGCTTGTTGTAGTCCAGGAAGTTGAAGAAGGTCGAGCCGAACGCGCGCAGCCCGTGCAGGTTGAGCGCGTTCACGATCGCCGCCATCGCATGCTCGCGGACGCCGTAGTGCACGTTGCGCCCCGAGTAGTCGTCCTTGGTCACCGAGCCGCCGTCGTCGATCTCCGTGTTGGTCGAGGGCTCTAGGTCCGCCGAGCCGCTGACCAGGTTGGGAATCACTCCGGCGGCCCACTGAATCACCTTCTGCGAGGCCTTGCGGGTGGCGATCGCGTCGTCGCCCGGGTCGAAGCGCGGCAGCTCGGCATCCCACCCCGAAGGCAGGCTGTTCTCCATCACCAGGTCCAGCTGCTCGGCCGGCTCTGGGTGGGCCTCGCGATAGGACCCCAGGCGCTGCTCCCACTCGCTCTGGGCTTCTTTGCCCCGCTCCGGCACCGAGGCGAAGTCCTCGGTCACCTCGTCGGGCACCAGGAACTGGGCATCGGGGTCCCAGCCGTAGGCCTCCTTGGTCAGCTTCACCTCGTCCTCGCCCAGCGGAGAGCCGTGGACGGAGAACGTGTCCTGCTTGTTGGGAGACCCGACGCCGATATGTGTGCGCAGGATGATCAGCGAGGGCCGGCCCTCGTCGGCCTTGGCCGCCGCGATCGCCTCCTCGAGGCGATCGAGGGCCATGTCCTCGCCCAGGTTCTGCACGTGCCAGCCGTAAGCCTCATAGCGAGCTCCCACGTCTTCGCTGAAGCCCATCGAGGTGGGGCCCGCCAGCTGCACGTGGTTGTCGTCGTAGAAGGCGATGAGACGGCCCAGGCCGAGGTGCCCGGCGAACGAGGAAGCCTCCGCCGAGACGCCCTCCTGCATGTCGCCGTCGCTGGCGACGACGTAGGTGTGGTGGTCCACGATCTCGTGGCCGTCGCGGTTGAAGCGCGCGGCCAGCATCCGCTCGGCCAGAGCGAAGCCCACCGCGTTGGAGATGCCCTGGCCCAGCGGCCCGGTGGTGACCTCCACGCCGGGCAGTCCCTCGGCCTCGTGCTCGGGGTGGCCCGCGGTGGGGCTGTTCAGCTGGCGGAAGTTCTTCAGGTCGTCCATCGAGACGCCGTAGCCGCTGAGGTGCAGGATCGAGTACAGGAGCATCGAGGCGTGGCCGGCCGAGAGCACGAAGCGGTCGCGGTCGAACCAGTCCGGGTCGGCCGGGTTGTGCTTCATCGTGCGCGCGAAAAGCTGGTAGGCCAGCGGTGCAAGCGCCATGGGGGCGCCCGGGTGGCCGGAGTTGGCCTGCTCCACCCCGTCGATCGAGAGCGTCCGGATGGTGTTCACGGCCAACTCGTCGAGGGCCTGGCGGTCCAGCGTCGTCTCGGTCATAGGTCTCCTCGTTGGATCACTTGCACCTGCTTACCCAGCTCTGGCCAGATTACCGCCGCGAGCATCCTGCCTCGCGCCTGAGCCGATCTCTCGACATCACGTCTCGAACCCAGTCCCGGATTCGAGTTCTTGCGCAGCCAGCAGCCCGGCCCCCACCACGCCCGCGTCCGATCCCCCCTTCGCGAGGCGGACCTCAGTGCGATCCCACAGCGCCGGCAGGGCGTGGCGGGCTGCCTCTTGCTTCGCAGTGTCCAAGAAAAGGTCCGCCGCGCGGGACAGCCCACCACCGATCACCATGTACTGGGGCTCGAAGACGTTCACGAAGCTCGCGATGCCCAGCCCCAGCCAGCGGCCGTGCTCCTCGAACAGCGCCAGCGCCTCGGAGTCGCCGTCCTGAGCCACGGCCACGAGCTCTCGGCCCTTCACGCGGCCCTTGTCCGCCAGCAGGCGCCCCAGTGCGCCGCCGGGATTGGCCCGCGCCGCCGCCGTGGCGGTCGCCTCGAGCCCCGTGCCGCTGCACTTGATCTCCAGCGAACCGGGGCGGGGAAAGCCCTGCTCGGTGGCCGCCAGCGCCTCGCGGCCGTCCACGATCACGTGGCCGAGCTCCGCCCCCAGGCCCGTGTGGCCGCGCTCGATCGAGCCGTCGGTCACCACGCCGCCGCCGACGCCGGTGCCCAGCGTGATCATCACGAGGTGCTGAGCCGGTGCATCGGGTACCAGCTGGGCCTCCGCCAGCGCGGCGCAGTTGGCGTCGTTGTCCACGAAGACCGGCACGCCGAGGCGTTCGCTCAGCACCTCGCGCACCGGCACGCCCTCGAGCGGGATGTTCACGCTCGAGAGCACGGTGCCGCTGGCGAAGTCGATCTGCGAGGGCACGCCCACCCCCACGGCGTCGGGCTGTCCCGCACTCTCGACCACCTCCGCGACCGCAGCCTCGATCCCGGCGAGCAACTCGCCGGTGCTGCCCACCTCGGTGGGATGCTCGACGGCGTGATGAGCCTCGGACCCCTCGATCCGGGCCACGGCCACCTTGGTGCCCCCGACGTCGATTCCCAGTACGCAGCTCACCGCAGCATTCTGTGCGAGTACCGGTGAGGTATGCAAGCCCGGAAGCCGATTACGTCTCGGTGAACGAGGCAACCGGCTTAGGCGCCTTTCATCCCGGCGCGGGAACCTGTAGCCATGCAACGTCTGGCGCTGTTGATCGGCCTGCTCGCGCCCCTGGCGGTCGCAGTCGCGATCGCGCTGGCGCTCCAGGCCCGCGAGGGTGACGGGGGCGCTCCGATACGGACGACGATCTCGGACGCGGGGGCCCCGCCGCTCGCCGCGCCCCAGCCCGTCAACGGCCCGCACTATCCGCCGGTGCCCTTTCGCGCCTCCAAGGCGGTCGGGCTGCCACACGCCGGCCGCCTGATCCGCGCCACGCGGCTCCCGGCCCGCGGGCGGGGCTTCACCACCTGGGATCCGATCACACGCGACTCACCCAGCCGCGGCTGGCGGCGCAACGGCACCGACACGCTGGTCAGAATGGTCGTGCGCGTGGCCCGCCGCTACCGGGCCGCCGAGCCACGAGAGTTGCCCATGCTGGTAGGCGACCTGAGCCGCCCCCGAGGCGGGAACTTCGGGCCCCAGTACGGGTTCATCGGCCATTCCACCCACCAGAACGGGCGCGACGTGGACGTCTACTACCCGCGCCGCGACGGCAGGCCCGGCGTGCCGAAGACGCCCGCCCAGGTGAACCACCGACTGGCCCAGCGCCTCGTGGACCTGTTCGTGGCCGCGGGCGCCGAGACCGTGCTGGTCGGGCCCAACGTCTCGTTGAAGGGCCCGCCCGGCGTGGTCAAGCGCTACCCGAACCACGACAATCACCTGCACGTGCGCATCGCCGACCCGGACTGACGGGGGTCCAGGCGTCACCTGGCGGTAACCCCGATGGGCGAGACTGCCGGAGCCGTGCCTGCGTTCGACGGGTTGCTGATCGTGATGACCGTGGCCTTCGCCGCACCCTTCTGCCTGGGCCTGGTGCCCTCGGTGAAGCTCCCGTCCGTGGTGCTGGAGATCGCCGCCGGCGTGGTCATCGGCCCGGCCGTCCTCGGGATCGTGGAGATCGATCAGACGATCGAGGTGATCTCGCTGCTCGGGCTCGCCTTCCTGCTGTTTTTGGCCGGTCTGGAGGTCGAGCTCGACAAGCTGCGCGGCCCGGCGCTGCGCCTGCCCGCGGTTGGCTTCCTGCTCTCGCTCGCCATCGCGCTGGGCGTCTCGCTCGGGCTGGAGGCCAGCGGACTGATCGAGACCCCCCTGCTGGTGGCGATCGTGCTCTGCGCCACGTCGCTCGGCGTGATCATCCCGGTGCTCAAGGACGCCGGCGAGGTCTCCACGAGGTTCGGGACCCTCGTGGTCGCCGCCGGCTCGATCGCCGACTTCGGAGCGATCATCCTGCTGTCGCTCTTCTTCTCGGGCGAGGGTGGCGTGGGCTCCACGGCCGTGTTGATCGGCGCGCTGGCCCTGCTCGCCGTGGCCGCCCTGGTCGTGATCCGCGGCGCCGCGCACTCGATGGCCATCCGGGCGGATCTCGTGCGCCTACAGGACACCACCGCTCAGATCCGGGTGCGGGCGGCGATCGTGCTGCTGGTGGGATCCGCGGCGGTGGCGGAGTCGCTGGGGCTGGAGGTGATCCTGGGAACCTTCATCGCCGGCGCTCTGGTCGCGCTGGTGGACCGCGACGAGAAGGCCACCCACCCTGAGTTCCGCCTCAAGCTCGGCGATCGGCTTCGGCTTCTTCATCCCCGTCTTCTTCGTGGCCACGGGCCTGCGCTTTGACCTCGATGCCCTGCTGGCCGATGCCTCGAGCCTGGTGATGGTGCCGATCTTCGTGGCCGCCCTGCTGGCGGCCCGGGGCCTGCCCGCCGCGGTCTACCGCCGAGCGATCGGGGGACGGCGGACGATGGTGGCCGGTCTATTCCAGGCCACGTCGCTGCCCTTCATCGTGACCGCGACCACCATCGGCGTCGAGCTCGGCCTGATGGACGCCGCCGAGAGCGCCGCTCTGATCACCGCCGGCCTGTTCTCGGTGCTCCTGTTCCCGCTGGCCGGCGTAGTGCTCCTGCGGGCGGACGGGCCGCCGGCGGAGAAGCCCGAGGGCGACGACGCGGCGCCGGTCATGGCGATGTAGGAGAGCGTGGCATTCAGCCCACGTGCCCGCCCGGCGCACGGTCCTCGTGACCGTGGCAGTCCTCGGGCTGCCAGCCGGGCACGGTGTTGCCCTCGGGCGGGATCGGGGTCTGCTTGAGCATGCGGGCCACGTGCACCACGTTGTGTGCCATCCACTGCGTGGTCTTCTGCGTGTACGGGTGGTCATCGCCGCCGGCCTCGATGTATGAGGGCCCGGGGCCGGCGTCTCCGAGCCAGTAGGTGTCGGCGTTCGGCGGGATCGTGCAGCCCAGGTGGGACAGGTTGAACAGGGTGTTGGACGCGCAGTCGTGGGCCCCGTCCTCGTTGCCGGTGACCACCACTCCTCCCACGGTGTTGTAGAGCGGGTACTGGCCGACCTCGTTGGTGGTGTTGTAGGTACCGTCGAGGCGCTCGATCACCATCTGGCAGACGCTCGAGCGCACGCCGAACCAGATCGGCATGCCGAGGATCAGGATGTCCGCGCCGAGCACCTTCTCGAGGATCTGGGGCCATTGGTCGCCATCGCCCTCGTCGCTGGATACGCCGAAGCGCACGTCGTGGTCCACGACCCGCACCGTCTCGCACTCCACATCCTGGGCCTCCAGGACCTCGATCACCCGGTCCATCAGCGCCTGGGTGTTCGAGACCGCCGGCGACTTCTTGATGGTGCAGTTGAGCAGCACGGCCTTGAGTCGCATGGACCCCTCCTTGGCTGGTTGACCCGACCCTAAGCGCTCCCCCGGGGGCCCGGCCATTACAGGGTCCTTTCGATCTGGCAAGATCCCCCCGGTGGACCGCCGCCTGGCCAACCGCAACCTGCGCACCGCCCTGATCGCCGGGGCCCTCGCCCTCGCGGTCTTCGCCGCCTCCTTTGCGGTCGGGCTCATCTACTGATGGCCGAGCCGCGCGACGGCGAGGGCGTGCTTCCGGCCGGCGAGCCGATCCACATGCCGGAACCGTCCTACCTACCCGCGATCGCCTCCTTCGGCATCACGCTGGTGCTCGTGGGGGTCGTCCTGAGCTGGTTCGTGCTCGGCCTCGGGCTGGCGATCACCCTGGTGGCGATCTTGCGCTGGGCGCGCGACACCCGGCGCGACATCTCCGAGCTACCGCTCGAGCACCCCCACTAGCGCCCGCCGGACTCGGCCCGCGCCAGGGGCCTTCTCGAACCTGCCTGCGCCCTCCTTCGGGGTCGTCGCCGCCGGTGGCGGCGACTCAATTGCCAAATTGGATGAATCCGTTTTGACAGCTCGTCCGTAAGGGTCTTGAGAATGCTCCAAGAAGCCAAGCGCCCCGCCACCGCCCTACGCCGCCGCGCACTCTTCATCGACGCCGCTCACATCATCGATGCCGAGTACGCCGGCCGCGTGAACCTCGACGACATCGCCCATCGGGTCGTCACCTCCCGCCGCCAGCTGCAGCGGGCGTTCGCCGAGGCAGGTGAGACCAGTTTCCGCTCCTACCTCCAGCGCGTGCGCATGGAGCGGGCCGCGGAGCTCCTGCGCGAGGGCAGCTCGCCGGTCAACCAGGTGGCCAGCGCGGTGGGATATCGCCAGCCGGCGCAGTTCGCAAAGGCCTTCCGCCGCCACCACGGCGCCCCGCCGTCGAGCTTTCGCGGCACATCGCGCGCCGCCCTCGCGGCGTAACTGTTCAGCAGCTCCACGCACCAAAACGAGCTCAACAGGGTTTGACCGCGCCAATCGGCCGGTAGACGGACCCAATCGCGTCGCGCACGTCGGCCGTCTGAAATAGAGTCCCGCGCCGTGATCCGGGCCGAGGGAAGCG
>Ga0136620_10000001_pt1 | contig 104205 bp, 88 predicted proteins | sample AntDrymUQ4162106_2_FD_104806 | JGI IMG/M metagenome (GOLD analysis project Ga0136620, IMG submission 104806) | Polar desert sand microbial communities from Dry Valleys, Antarctica - metaG UQ416 (21.06) | ecosystem: Environmental > Terrestrial > Soil > Desert | place: Antarctica: Dry Valley... | reverse complement strand
CCGGTCGCTCCCGCTCCATGGTTTCCGGTCGCTCCCGCTCCATGACCTGCGCCCCGTCGGCGTGACCCTCTAGAGGGGTGGCGTCGTCAAGCTTTTCGTTGTCGGCGGTGCTCTCGCCGGAGACTACCTTGAAGGCGGATTCGGTCTCCAAGATCAGATCCTCGGGCCTGGCTGAACAGAAGCTGTTGTCATTTGGTTTTCTTCGACTCCCATGCGGTCGTACTTGATGGCCGGTCGGTCGCCCGCCCCGGGCGGTCCCACCGAGAAGGACACGCCATTAGTGCCCCTCCTGTATCAGAACGAATCATCTCGGTGTCGGTTGCTCGACCGGTGGGTTTTTCTCGACGTTTGGCAAAAACCTTCCCCACCCGACGACGGAGGCCCTCGAGAAGCTCATACAGGCGGCAGTTAGAGCCGTCGATATGACATGATTGGCGACCGCAGAAAGTCACCGAACCCCGTCACGACGGGACGGCTGCAGCGCCCGGCCGTGAGGACGAGGTGCGATGTCCCGGCAGATACGGGAGAGCAACCGCATTGCCGGTCTAGCCGGGTGCCCCCGCTCATCAATCGAGATCGGAATTCATGGACCAGCCGGAGTCGAACGGGATGCAGGCAAAGCAACTGGGCCACACCCGTCACCTGGCCAAGCACGCCGCGCTGCTGCTGTCGTCCGGGGTGGTCGGATACATAGGGGCCTTCGCTCTCAACGTGTTGTTGGGGCGAGCGCTGGGTGACTCCGGCTTGGGTGCATGGGCCCTCGCCTATGCCGCAACTCAGGCAAGCGCCACCCTCGGGCTGCTGGGAGCCAACTGGATTCTCGTTCGTCAAGGGTCCTACTACCACGGCATCGGAGACCTCCCTCGTCTCCGCCGCACCATTCACCTCACGATCTTTCTGGCCGGCGGGACCCTGTTGCTCATCTCCGGCGGGCTTCTGCTCACGGCGCCCTTGCTGGTCGAGCGGTTCTTCGAGGGGGAGCCGTTGGTGCCGTTACTTCGCCTCGCCGCGGTGGCGATACCCATCGTCGGACTGGGCCAGGTCATGCTCTACGCCACTCAGGCGTTCAAGAACATGCAGGCCGTTGCCCTGGTCAAGAATATCCTGCAGCCGGCCATTCGGGTGGTCACGGCCGTCGTTGCTCTGTTGATAGCCCCTACGCCGGTGTCGGCTTTCGTCGGTCTGGTGGCCGGCGAGATAATCGTCACAGCTTCAGCCACTTTCGCGCTGCATCGAAGGCTGCCGATTTTTGGCCCGACCGATCGGATCGAAAGAAGGGAGCTGATCCGCTTCGCACTGCCTGCTTGGGGGACCAAAGTCGTCGAGACCTCTCGCGCTCAACTCTTCCCGGTGCTGCTCGGCTCCCTGGCGTCGATATCGCAGACCGGCGCATACGTCACCGGCAAGAGGATCTCCCTGGCCCCCAGCGCGATCAACGCCGCTCTCAATCAGGTCTACAGCCCGATGGCCAGCAGCCTCTACCTGCAGAACCGCCGGGAGGAGCTAACCACGCTCTTCAAGAGCATGGGCAAGTGGAGCTTCACCCTGGCGTTCCCTCTGTTTTGTCTGCAGGTCATATTCCCAAAGGAGATTCTTTCGATCTTCGGGTCCGACTTCCGGGATGCGAGCACGGCCCTTGTCGTTCTTGCTTTTTCCGTCGTGTTCATCTTCGGTACGGGTCCGGTCACCACCACTCTCATCGTCACCGGCCGGTCCCGTCTTGCGTTCCTGGACTACCTCGCGGTGGTCGCGGTTGAGATAGCGTTGGGTTTCTGGCTCATTCCCCGCTACGGAATTCTCGGCGCAGCCGTTGCTCACCTTGCCGGGACCGCGCTCAACAACCTCCTTCCCTTATGGCAGGTGTGGTCCTCATCGAGGCTGCATCCCTATCGTTTGGACTACTGGAAGCCCATCGCTGCGGGTGTCGCCTCGGTTGGGGTGGCGAAAGCCGTGATCGCATTGACAGGCGTCGGAACCGGCGTCGCCGCGGCGGCGGTTGCGGTGGTCGTTGTCGGGCTGGTCTACCTTGGGCTGCTTCTGCTCTTTGGGTTGGGCCCGGAGGATCGTGCCGCCATCAGCGCCTTGACCGGGCGCCTGACCGGTGGCGGGGACAAGGATGCGTCGGACGGCGCGGTGGTGCCGATCGAGGAAGAGACCGAAGAGGAAGCGCCTGCCCCCCGGACTCTCGGCCGCCTCTAGAGTCCCCCCTCGCGGGAGTAACGCCGAGACCTAATCGCTCTTTTTCCCGACATGGACGGGGTAGTGATAAGCGAGCATCTGAGGCAGCGTCAGGGCCGTGGTTACAGCTCTATCCAACTGGGACAATCCCGCGAGCCAGCGGTTGTCCTCGATCAGGTCGACCGTGCCGGTGTTGAATCGGATCGGATTCCCCGAGACGGTGTGGTGTACGCCGAGCCGTACGCTCGTGTCCGAGACGAACGGCGTGGATTCGGGCGACACCCCCACCATGTCTGTGATTCGCTCGACGATGCTACGTGGTTGTCTCACGAAGTCCTCGTAACGAACGAGCATCGACCGCCTACGGCCGTGTTTGCGCCGCACGGCATCGGCGCCAAGGTTCCCTACGGCCCACTGGAAGGCGCTTCCGGCGGGATTCTTGCCACCCATCTCTCCGGGAATCTCACGATCTGGATTGACTTTCGTTCGCCGTCGCGAGTAGGCGACGGCGCGCGGGTCGCGAACCAAGTGCACGAAGTAGAGCTCGAAACCGGGCAGCAAACGCAGCAGGGAGCCATCGGAGATTCTCTTGGACGAATCGACGATCACCTTTGCGCCCGTGACGTCGGCCACAGCTCGGTACAGGGACGCCGTTGCATGTGCGTAGGTGGCTAACTCGTCCGAACCGAATTCCCCGACTCGCCGGCGCAACAAGCTCAACGTGTGCTTTGTGGCGGCGTTCCTTTGCTGCCGTTCGTAGTTGCGTCTCGCAGTTTCGTTCAGGTCTTGATCCGTTACAGCTCTGAGCACCTGCGACCAGACCTCGCAGTCCTCAAGGGGTTGACCACACCCACACCGCCGCTTTTCGAGCAGGCGCCTCCAGAAGAAGCGCAGCTCACCCGCCGAGAAGTAACCGTTCAGCTCCCCCAGGATGCTGTCGAGGATGGTGCTGCCGGATCTGGACGACCCCAGGATGTAGAGCACTTTCACGCCGCTGTCGTCCGCCGGTTGTGGTCCCCGGGCCTCGATCATGGCTTGCTCCATGAAGCGAAGTGTAATGGCGATGGATGTCAAACCCCTGGGCCCGCCACTCCCTGTGATCTGCGCACGGAGCGCAGGGCTCGGTGCGCCACGCGTTTCACCGAGCGGTGCCCCAGCGATATGAGCGACGGAGGCGCATGGCAGGCCCCCGGCGGAAGCCCGCGCCGGGTGAGCTCCTTGCGGCACATCTCGAGGTCGTAGTCGAGGGCGTAGAACGTCACCAGCTGGTGCTCGAGGTCGATCAGGGCCAGCCGGGCCCAGGGTTTGCGTTCCCGCGATTGTCCGATGCTTCCGGGATTCAACAGGTGTCTGTCTCCGGCAAGTGGCATCGGCTCCCGGGGGGTGAGCTTGCGCATTCCGCCTCGCCGTCCGTAGGCCATAGCCCTGTGTGTATGACCCAGGAGCAGGGTCTGGGCCGCCGGGTCGAGCTCGGCGAGGAGATCGAGCTGCTGCGCCGCATCTTCGTCTCGAAAGATATAGCGCTGAGGGTCTTCGATCGAGCCGTGTACCAGTGTGAGGGCCGGCTCGACGCTCGCCTGCAGTGGAAGTGCTCCGAGATAGGCGGCAGCGTCAGGCTCGAGCACCGTGCGAGTCCACTCCAGTATCAACCTGGCGTGGTTGGACAATCTTGCATCGGGGAGCCTGTCGACGACCGCCAGATCTTGGTTTCCCGCCACGCAGACGGCATTCTCTGCGGCGATCTCGGCCACGCATTCGTTGGGCCAGGGGCCGTAACCGACCAGGTCGCCTGCGCACAGGAGACCGTCGATACCCTGTCTGCGAAGCTCGGCAAGCCCCGCCTGGAGCGCCGGCAGATTGCCGTGGATATCGGAGATGACCCCGTAGCGCAAGAGAGTGAACCTCAGCCCCGGGCGGTGCGCCGCCGGAGTGCGCGCAGGGCGGTGGTCGCGCGGGCCCACAAAACCCCTCGGAGGAAGGGGAGCGGGTCATCCCAGGCCAACGTCGCCCGTGCATCACAGGTCATGGCCCAAGGGAGCCACCGGAGGAACGAGATGCCCTCCTCCCTCGCGGCTTTGACATCGTTCAGCAGGCGGCACCACCTCACGCCGGGCTCCGCCGGGCCCGTGCTCCGCCGGGTCCCTTCCACCATGTCGTCGTAGACGAGCGCCGGGAGGTTCACGCCTGCTTTGGCCCCCGGGTGGTGCCACAGTGAGAATCGCGGATTGACCTCCAGCAGGTAGAGGAGGCCCTCGGGCGACCGCTTGAAATCAAGCTTGGCCACACCCCGGAGGCCGAGCCGTTTTATGAGCTCGGCCCCCAGAGACTCCACTTCGGCGCTTGCGGTGATCTCGAGCGCGGTGCTGTGGCCGTAGCCCTTGGGGTAGGTGCGGATCTTCTGACCCGTGAACGAGGCGACTATCGACCCACCGCGGTCCACGTATGCGTGGTAGCTCTCGATGCTCGTCTCGGGGCCCTCGATCAGCTCCTGGGCCAGCAGCTCGACCCCCGACGACGCCAGGCGAGGCCACAGCGCGATCAGCTCCTCCCGGGACCGAACCTCGAGAGCCTTGGCTTCGCTCCGATTCAGATCGGTGAATATCGGCATCCACGTAGCGGTTCGGCGTGTCAGGGGTTTGAGGATGAGCGGAAAGGCAAGGTCGACATCCTCCGGTCCGGCGGTCGAGGTGTCGACCTGCGTGCTCGGCGGGACGGGGAGCCCGAGGTTGCGGGCGAGGTTTTGGAAGCGCGCCTTGTCGACCAGATCCTCGACCAGCTCGCCATCGGGGATGACGAAGTGAAAATGCCCGGCAAGGCGATCACGGTTTCGGGATATGAGCAGGAGGTCCCAGTCGCCCTCGTAGAACAGGACCGGTTTTTGCGCCTGGCCCCGGGCGAAACGGATGAGCTTGTCCACCAGGGCGCCGGATTCGTCGGAGGGATCGCCCCATTCGACCACCGCCCGGGTGAAGCGCGAATACCGAGGCGGCGCCCCGGGCGGTGCGACGGCGGCGCACGGTATCTCGGCGAGCCCCAAGGGGCGTAGGAGATCCATGTCTCCGATGACGCATGCCAGAGGTTGGGTTGGAGGCACACCATTTCCTGGTTGGGGATCAAGGCGAAGCGCGACACTGTTCATCCCGAGCCAAAAACTATAGGCGGTGGCCACCGCTAACATCTTGAGTCGGAGCGGTCACCTACCGTGAGGGGCCGGGTGTTCACGCGCAGAGAGGAAAGGTGCTGGGTCATGCAAGCCGTCCGTGACGCCTCCATGGCCAATCCCAGAGTACGACGCCTGCTGCAGTGGGTCGGTCACCAACGCCTTGTGCTCCGTGTGAGAACGCGCTACCTGACTCCGCAGGATGCGCTACTCGCGAGCTATCCGCGATCCGGCTCGACCTGGATGCGTTTCTTGTTGTACGAGAGCCTGACGGGACAGAGCGCAGAGTTCGATGCCGTCAACACTCACACGGGGCGGAATGCCCGCCGGGTTCTTCCAGGCGGTGGGCGCGTCGTGGGCACTCACGATCGCTATTCCCATGGCGATCGAAAGGTCGTCTATCTGGTTCGAGACCCTCGAAGCGTCGTCATCTCCGAGTTCAAGCTCGAACTGCGGCAGGGGAGCGAGCGAAGCTTCGATGAATTCTTCAGTGCCTTTCTCGACGGCAGCACCAATCCATTCGGTTCATGGACCGACCATGTCCAGTACTGGATGACGAGCATGCCGGCACGGCGAGGGCACTTGCACCTCGTGAAGTTCGAGGAGTTGCGCAGCAATCCGGAGGACACTCTCGCCGGGGTGGCCGGGTTCCTCGGAGCATCTCTTGACCGGCCGAGGATCGAGGCCGTGGTGCGCAACAACTCCGTCGAACGGATGCGGGAAAAAGAAGACGTTGCGCCGCGGGAGACATTCACGAGAGCCCGCTCTCGTGACATCAGGTTCGTGAATGAAGGAGCGACGCAGGGTTGGCAGGAGGTACTAACCCCGGCGCAGGCTGATTTGCTGCTGGAACATACCCAGGCATCACGCGAGCTCCTCGGTTATTAGTGCGCATTCTGGTCGGGCATTCCCGCTACCAGTCGGGTCCGGTCTCAGGTGAGAACCGGGTCGTCGACGACGAGGTCGAGCTGCTGAGGCAGGGGGGCCACGAAGTCCTGCTCTGGGATCCCGAAGCGGTTACATCCTCAGGCTTCGGGCTGGCAAAGACGGCTCAGCAAGCGGTGTGGGCGACCGAGAGCGTCGATCAACTTCGCCGTCTTATACGCGACCTCCGGCCTGACGTGGTCCACTTCCACAATCTGTTTCCCGCGTTGTCGCCTGCGGTCCTGCGCGCCGCGTCGTCCGCCGGAAGTCCCACGGTGATGACACTCCACAACTACCGCCTCCTGTGCCTGCCGGCCACCTTCCTGCGAGATGGGAAGGTCTGCGAGGACTGCCTGGGACACCTTCCGTGGCGGGGAGTAGTTCACCGCTGCTTTCGTGACTCCTTGCCGGGAAGCGCCGCCTATGCGGCCTCTCTCTCGCTCCACCGGGGGGTGAGGAGCTTCGAGCGCGTGGCGCTGTACCTGTGCGTCAGCCGGTTCGTGTCGGACAAGCACGCCGAAGCGGGCTGGCCCCGGGAGCGTCTGGAGGTCAAGCCCAACTTCACCTGGCCGTCATCCAGGCGCGTGGGCCCCGGGGAGTACTTCCTGTTCCTCGGCAGGCTGTCGTCGGAGAAGGGCGCCGAGGTGGTGGTCGACACCTGGCGCCCGCAGCTCGGGCGCCTCGTGATTGCCGGAGACGGTCCCGAGATGGATCGCCTCAAAGCGAGCGCGGGGGCGGAGGTCGAGTTCCTCGGTGCGGTGCCGCCAGAGGAGGCCACCGCCCTCCTGGGTGGGGCCCGCGCCGTCCTGGTCCCCTCGGTCTGCTACGAGGGCGCGCCGAGGACCATCGCCGAGGCCTACGGGGCGGGAGTTCCCGTGATCGCCAGCCGGATAGGCGCCCTGACCGAGGCCGTGGAGGACGGGGTCACGGGGCTGCTGGCGAACCCGGGTGACACGGCCGACTGGTCGGACGCGATCACGCGCCTGCAGGACGACGACGAGTCCGTCCGGTTGGGCGAGGGAGGTTACGGGCTCTGGTCGAAGCGCAACAGCCCGGAATCGTCGCTTGCCCTTCTGGAGGCCGCCTACGGGCGGGTCAGGTCTTCTGGGTAGTCTCGGTGTCCGACCGGCCAAGGCGCAGGCCGAGTCCGGTCTTCCGGGCCACGGCCCGCAGCGCAGGCCACAACGGAGTTCGCCGGGAGGGTAGATACAGGCGGGAGGTCTTGAAGCGCAGGGTCGGGATGCCGTTTCCCGGGATGATGACGGCTCGCGGTAGCGCGTAGCGGCTCACTTCCTCTGGCCCTTCGGGCAGGCTGAACCCGTAGGAGAAGCCGGCATCTCGAGCCGCTCGATGCACAGTGTCGTTGTGCAGGCCGCGCGGATAGGCCAGATGGGGCACAGGCCGCTTCAGGAGGTCCTCGAGTAACTCGCGACTGGCCCGGAGGTCGCGTTCGCACGCGCCCGCGTCCAGAGTGATGAGATCGTGATGCGCGTAGCTGTGGGAACCGAACGAGATGCCGGCGGCCTGCATCTCGAACACCTGGTCGAGGCTCAGAGTCCCGGCTCCCGGAGGTGCGGTGGGCGCCCAGTCGACGGCCCGGCCCTCGGGACTCAGGGTCTGGGCCACCAGGAAGACCGTGGCCGGAAGGCCGTAGTGGGCGAGCACGGGCCAGGCGTGCTCGTAGAGGCCTGCAAAGCCGTCGTCGAACGTCAGAGCGGTCATGCCGCGCGGCAGGCGACCCCACCGGTCGATTCGTTCGCTCGCCTCGTCGAGGGAGACGACACGCCGGCGCGCCAGCCATGCGCAGTGCCGCTCGAAGATCTCGGGGGAGACCGCCAGAGGCGATCGCCAGCCGCGTTCGACGGTGTGATAGCACAGGATCGTCACCCATCAACTGTGCCACAGGAACGCTTTTCGGCACCGGCCCGTCAGGACGGTTGGAAAGGAGTAGAAACGTGAATGGCCTGAGTGGGGGCCGGGTCTGGCGAAACCCTTTTATTTCCAGTAAATCCAGTCCCCGTATATGGTTGTCGGGACGCGTATCTTCGCTCATCGGGTTGGAGGCGCGTCCGGCCGGCAACTTTTTTCCACGTGCGGCGTTATCCGGTTGTAGGTGCGGGAAGGCCGGTACCGGCAACAGTCCGAAGACTTCAAAGGGGAGTGACGATAGTGGCGACAGGCGAGGCCGCAGGAGGCAGCAGCGGCACCTTCTACCTCCAGAGGCAATTCAAGTTCTTGTGGGACCGCAAATGGTCGATCATCGGGATCACGATCCTGGCAGTTGCGGCTGCTCTCCTGCTGACGCTGCGGCAACCGCGCACCTACGAGTCCCACGCCCTGATCCTGGTGCGCCCCGATCCCATCGCGTCGGCCTCACCAACGGAGGCCATCAACATGGAGACCGAGACCATCCTCGCCACTTCCCCGGAGGTGGCCAACCTGGTCGCTCAAGACAAAGCAGTCAACTTCACCGGCAATCCCGAGGATCTCCTTGACGGCCTCGACGTCACGACCGAGGGAACCACCTCGATCCTGGACGTGAGCTATTCCTCGACCGAGCCGGCCGAGGCCGCCACGCTCGCTCAGGCGTTTGCCGACGGCTATCTCCAGTATCGGCTGCAGCAGATCGCCGACTCCGTGGCGCCTCTCCAGGATCAGCTCGAGAGCAGCCAGAACCAGCTCGGGAGGCTGAATGATCGGCTGGCGGAGACCAGCGACGCTTCGGAGATAGCCCAGCTCGAGGCCGAAAGGGCCACGATCAGCGGTACCATCCTGTTCCTCCGGGGCCAGCTCGGCCCGTTCGCCTCTTCCGAGCCGCTCACGACCAGCACGGTCGGCGAGATCGTTCAGGAGGCCCCCACGCCGACCTCGCCCTCGAGCCCTCAGCCGGTACGTAACCTCGCCGTCGGACTGCTGCTGGGACTTGCTCTCGGCGCCGGAGTGGCGCTGCTCAGGGATCGACTCGACGACCGGCTCCGGGACCGCGACGAGCTCGAGTATCACGCCGGTATGAAGACACTTGCGGTGGTTCCGTTGGCGGCCTCCCGCCGGGACAAGAACCGCACCTCGCTCGTGACCGCCGAGAAACCCCACTCCCCGGCAGCGGAGGCGTATCGGACGCTGCGAGCCGCCGTGCTCTTCGCCGCGTCCCAACGTCATCTCAAGGTCCTGCTCGTGACCAGCCCTAATCTTCAGGAGAGCCGCTCGGGCACCACGGCCAACCTTGGTGTTGCGCTCGCACAGGCGGGGAAACGGGTGATCCTGGTGTCGGCCGACTTGAGAAGGCCGCGCCTCGCGGAGTACTTCGGTGTCGACAACCGCACGGGACTCACCAGCGTGCTCTCGGGGCAGATCGAGCTCGCAGCCGCGCTCGTCCAGCCCGGGATAGCCAATCTTCGGGTGCTGCCCAGCGGACCGACTCCCGACAACCCCACCGAGCTCCTCGGTTCCGATGCGATGGCAAAGCTGCTGGCCGAGCTTCGGGAGGCGGCCGACTTCGTGATAGTGGATGTGGCGCCGAGCCTTCCTTCGGCGGATGCCATGACGTTGGCGCCCGTCACCGACGCCGTGCTCGTGGTGGCGGACTCGACCCGGACCTCCCGCAGCGCCATCCAGCGCACGAGGGAGCAACTGGACCAGGTCGACGCGCGCATTCTCGGTGCAGTCCTGAACCGCTCCGATCTGCACGAGGCCCGCAGCTACCCGACGAACGGTGACGGCGACTACGCGTCGCGACACCGCCCGGTTGCGGCGCAGAGGATCGCCGCCGGCAACTCCCGCGGGAGAACGCGTGAGCACACAGACCCTTCAGGATAGGTCGGCGGGCAGGGCCGCCGCGGCGTGGGTTGCTGCGGGCGCGCCCGTCCTGGCCGTTCTCATTGGAGTCGGCGTCGCCCTGGGAGGGATTGGCCAAGCTATGGCTGTGATTGCTGTGGGCGCGGTGGTCGCCGCGGCATTGATCCCCGTGGACTGGGTCGGCAGGCTTCCCCGCTACGGCTACCTCTCGATCGAGATACCCGTGCTGCTGTTGTTGCTCAGCAAGCTGGTCTTCCGGGTGCGCGATGCCGAGGCGCTGGTGGACAATCCGGTCGACTCTGCAGGCGCCTTCCGCCTGGCATGCCTCGCGGCTGCGCTGTTCTTGGGTTTGGTCGCCTCGCTTGCCTCCACCCGGCCGGGAATCGAGCCCCGAAACCGTCTGACCTCCCGCCCTTTCCAGCTCTACCTCGGGTACATCTTCGTGGTCTTGATCGGAGCTTTCTACTCCCGAAACTTCCTGCTCACCGGCTTTCGCGTCTTCGACCTCACCGCCGCAGTCGTCGTGATGGCCGGAGCGTGCAGAGTTGCCGGCAAGCAGGCGGTTCCCCGCATTCTCGCAGTGCTCTACTGGTTCGCTGTATCTTTAATGGCCACAGCCTGGGCAGGAGCCGCCCTCCTGCCCAGCGCGGCATTGGAGCGGGTCGCACCACGTTTGGGTGGTTACACGCCCCTGCCCATTCGATTGAACGGAGTTTTTCCGACCCTCGCGTCGGACTACCTCGGGCTCCTAAGTGCCCTGATAACGCTCTGGTCGCTCGCCAATCTGTTGTTCCCGCGCAGGGACGGCGCTGGACCGAGGCCTCTTACCCTGAAGCTCATCACCGCATTTTCCTTCATCACGCTGATCATGGCCCAATACCGCACTGGGTACGCAGCCTTTGCCCTTGGGCTCATGGCTCTGTTGTGGTTCGGCAGGAGACGTTGGGCGGCCGTGGTGGTGGCGCTGGTCCTGCTGGCCGGGGTCTCTCTTGCCATGAACGATTCGAGCCAGGTGCAGGCGTTTGTGTTGAGAGGGCAGACCGAAGAGATCGTCACCGGCCTGAACGGGCGCGCCGGTTGGTGGTCGGCCGCCCTCCCAGTGTGGCAGGAATCCCCGCTCATTGGCAAGGGATTGTTGACCGCGACGCGCTACGAAGTTCTCGCCGAGATCGGCCGGACCTCAACCGCAACGATCCATGGGACATGGATCGAAGCGATAGTGGGCACCGGGGTTGTCGGCACGAGCGTGCTCGTGATCTGCGTGTTGCTCCTGGTGTGGCGAGCCCTGAAGGTGGCGGAGCGCGGCGACGTGGTGCCGATCGTGCTGTTGTCGGTACTACTGGTCCGGAGCGCCACCGGATACACCTTCGAGGTCTTCGGCTACCCCTGCCTCATCTTTCTTGCCCTGGCCCTGAGGCTTGAAGATCCGCCGCCCAGGGCCGAAGAGGAACCGAGCCCAGCGCGCGAACGGCAGCCGTCGGCTCTGGGGCGCGAGTTCGCTCCGGTCTCGTAGGACCTCTACCAATCGAGATCCTGCTCGAAGCCGAGATCGACGATCTCCTGTCCGGCGACTTTCTTGAATGCCTCCCTGTGCGCGTCGTTGAAGTGGTTTTTCCAGTCGCCGATCACGCCCTTCCGGAAAGTCGAGCTGTCCTGCGACCAGGTCTTCCTGGCGATGCGCTGGACCTCACCCGGCGATAGCGTCCTGTTGATGTGGTTTGCAATCGACTCGATCTCGCGTCGTTGGGCTTCGTCGCTTCCGCCCCCGTTCGCCCCTACGAGGTCCTCGAAGCGGCATAGGTGCGTATCCGGGTCGTCCTTCCATCCGACATAGTTGGTAATGCGTTGGCCGATAGAGATCAACCCGGGGCCGGTCTCGGTCGCCGGAAGCCCTGTGATGCAGGCCATGATTCGCTCATCCAGAGTGGACATGTCCTGATTGAAGCGTTCGTTGAGGAAGTGGCGCTTCAACTTCGTGATGTAGAAAGCGTTCGAGATCACGACGTCGCGCGGGTCACGGATCATGAAGACGGTCTTGTACTCGAGCCGCTGCAACATGTCTCTTAGCTCGGGGATCGCCGGAAAGTGCGCAGTCATGAAGTGCCCCCGGTTCACTGTTTTGAGCGCGTGTTCGAGGCGATCCCAATCAACCTCGGGAACGTTTCCCGCGACATCGGACCGGGTCCCCGGCAGCGCCCATTCCGCAAGTGACGAATGCCGGCCGGAGAACATCATGCGGGGGAAGTTGCTCAACAATGAAGCGACCAGATGTGTCCCTGCTTTGGGTACGCTGGTGGCAAGCACTCTGGGGCCCGGGTAGAACATGACCGTACGGGCGAGCAGACGATAGGCGGGAATGAAGACCTTGCGCAGAGCGGTGTTTTCGGAGACGGCCTTGGCTACACCGGCCACGAGTCACACCTCTTATCGAGCATAGAATTCTCCGTTCGTGTCGAGCCCGGCCCCCACCCATTCCTCTGCGGTATAGGCCTCGTTCGACCACAAAAAGCTCTCAGCTTCAGGTGAAGGCAGATGATAGGTGTTGCCCTTGAAGCGATTGTTCTCGGTGAAGATGGCGTCGCCGACGCCTCCGCCGCTCAGCACACCTTGGCGGCCGGTTGACAGGTCTATGACGTTGCCACGCACAAGGCTATCCTCCACCATGTGGGGGCCTAGTGTCCCCTCGCCCCGGGCCTGTTGCTGCAGCACGACCCCACCGGTAACAAGATTGTTGAACACTTGGACTTCGGATGAGGAGTTCACAAAGATCCCGAAGTCGCGATTGGCCCCGATGTAGTTGTCGTGGATTGTGACGCCGTAGCTTATTTCGACGAACACTCCAAACCTTCGGTTCCCGCTCGAGTGGTTCCCGAAGACATCGGCGTTCGAGTTGTTGAGGTCGAGCCAGATGCCGTCGCCGAAGTTGTCGACAAAGTGGTTTCCTCGAAGAATCAAGTCTTCGGTGAAGACGAATTTGGACCCACCGGCGTCCCAGTAGCCGCCGTTGACTGTCAAGAATCGGGCGAGGTTGTTGGATTCGACACGGTTGTGTTCGACAACGACGTCCCTGCCACTTGCGGTGAGACCGTACTTGCCGTTTTGATGCACGAGGTTGCGGGTGACCCGGCTGAAGCCCGAAACTCCTATGCCCGTGATGTGATTGAGGCGGCTCTCGTTGTTCTCGACCGCCCAGTATTGGTTTCCATCTATCCCGTAGCCTGCGGTTTGTTCGACCACAAGTCCTCGAATCGTCACGTGCCTGGCGCCCCCCCCGATCCCTCCGGATGACACCGAGGCCTCGATCACATGACCCGCGGGGTCCGAGCCCAAGATGATGGTGTCGGTGTCGTAATCGAAGAAGTACTCTCCGGGGGCAAGGCCATCCGGCGAGCGTCCATGGGTAATGCCGCTCTCCAGGACCCCCACCTTCGTGAGCGGCTCTCCGTCGAGAAAGAGATCCTCACCGAAAAGCGCCTGGGGGAAGACCAATTCGGGGCCGCTCCACTCGGTGACGGTCGGGCCTTGGTCTTGCCCGTCTGCCACCCAGTTAGTTCCGTCGAATTCCCAGCCGGTTACCACTTTGGAACCGTCGATCACCGTTCCCGACCGCCCTATCAGGGTCTGCCCGTTGCCGGGGGTGATCGGCTCGGTTATGCGGTAGACGGCCGCCTGCAGGCAGATCGTGGCGCCCGGCGCCTGAGCGGCGATCACCGCGCCGAGATCCTGATCCGGTGTCACGGTGACGCCACTGCATTGGCCTGTTGCCTTCTGCGGGCCGGCGGACGGACGGGGGGCTGGATCGAAAGGAGGCTTGACCGGCCCTGTTGGTTGAGTGAAGTCGAACGCCGGGGGATCGCCCTCGGGCACGGCCAGTCTGAGGCCGATGGCAACCAACCCGAACGCCAGCAACAGAGCCGCCCCCAGGATCAAGCGCGCTCTCATACGCAAAGGGGAGTCTGGGGGGGGCCGAAATCCGTCTCTGTCATGTTGCCTGTCTAAACGCTCTGTGCGGCTACTGGGCTGTGGCGGCCAGAATCGCCCGGCCGATGACATCTCTGGTTACCCCTCGGCGCCCGATGAGCTCGAGATCACCGATGCCATCGTCGGCGAGGTCGGGCCTAGGCTGGTATCGTGTCGGCGATGACACCGGTCTCACCCAGCGAACCCTCCCTCGTCGAACAGCACGTCTTCGCCGCCGTAGAAGAACAGATCGTCGGACTCGACCTGCTGTTCTCCGACTTCACCCCTCAGCGGCCCACGGCGCAGGCGCCGACCACGGCCGAGCCATGAGCACCAAGGCCGTCATCAGCCTCACGACCGGACTCGAAGATCCCGAGAAGGTCACCGTGGCGCTCCTCGTCGCGGTCGGAGCCGCCGAGTCCGGCCGGTCCACACTCGTGTTCACCGCCAAGGAGGCGGTGCGACTGGCCACCACCGGAGTGACGGTCGGCGTCGCCTGCGACGGCTGCCCGCCGCTCCCAGATCTCATGGCCCGTTTCGAGCAGGCCGGCGGCCGCTTCCTCGTCTGCTCCGTCTGCTTCAACGCCAAGAAGCTCGACGCCGGCCTGCTGATCGGCAACGCCGAGCTGGGCGGCAGCGTGCAGCTCTGGGAGTGGATCGGCGATGACACACCCACCACCTTCAGCTACTGACCCGCACTGCGACGCTGTCGGCATGGCGCACACCTCTGTCTTCGGGAGATCCGGTGCCGCGCAGGGGGTGTGCGGGACCAGTCACGAGGCTTTGATCGAGAACCTCGTCCGTGCGACCTCCTCGTCGTCCAGGAGAAAGACGGCCTGGTAAGCGGGCTCCGGATCTTCTATCTGGAGGTCTGCGATCTCGTCCTCGAGCTTCTCGACATGGGTCGGTGTCGCGAGATGCATCTCCCGCGGGACGCTCGTGTAGATGAGCGCACCCCCGGGCCCCTCGATCTCCACTGTTCGGTGAACGAGCCGTGGTCGTCCGTCCACGCCCTGAGCACGAGAAAGGCGCCCGCAACAACCTGACCGTCTTTGAGCGCCACCTCGTTGACGAGCCCGGGATGGATCCGGCCCCCCCGTGAATAGAAGAGCTCCCGGTCGATCACCTTCGCGTACTGAAGCCGTGCGCCCATCTCTTCAGGTCCTCCCTTCTGCGTTTGCTCCGATCGCCGCCGCGTGCTCGGGCCGCTCGAGGATGTCTGTTTTGACCCCCAAGCGGGCGAGCTCGGCCTGCAATGTCCCGAGTCCTACCGCCTGAACCGGCGCTACCACTCCCGACACTCCGTAGCCGGGCTGGGCCATCACCTGAGCCCCCGTCGCAAGCATGCTCGCGGTCAGGCCGTAGGGATCCATGCCCATCATTACGACAAGCCGGTGGGCCTGGGAGCTCCCCTCGGCGAGGATGCTCCACTTTCCACCTTTGGCAACCGGGAGCGGGACACCCGTGCGGCGCAGGAGAGCGGCGACGGCATCGGCGCGCCGGGGTTCGGCAAGCAAGGGCAGCGCCGGGCGGAGGACCCGCATTCCGGTTCTCACCAACGGCCCTGCCGTGACGAACGTTCTCAGCGATGCCAGCGGGAGATGCAGCGGCGCCAAGTGGCCCTCCGCGAGCGGCCAGGCCAGGCTCGACCTCACTCCGAGGGGAGGCGGCATCGGGGCCCAACGATGCGACTGCCCGGCGCGTATCTCAATCGGCTGCCCGGCTATCATCCAGACGCCGGGCGCGCCCATGATCCGAACCGCCGAGCGAAGGGTCCCGGTCGATGCCTGCGACGGAAGGGCATAGGTGATCGTGAGATCCCCCGGCCCCGTAGCCTTCCCTGAGCCGCCCGGAGAGGACAGAGCCAGGGTCGCGGCGACATCCCCGGGGACCTCGTCCCATCCCATCGCGGGCGCCATGGCGATTCCCCCGCTGCGGGCGGCGGCGTCACAGCCCAGGAGGCGCGCGACCCAGGCGGGTTCGCCGCTCGAATCCAGATAGTGGACGCCGGCCCGGAGCGCCGCCTCAGCCGCGGCTCGCCCCATATCCATGAAGGGGCCGGCGCACGAGATGAGCACCTTCACATCTCCCAGGGTGCGGACCAGGGAACCGGGGTCGGCCGCGTCGACGCACCGGACACTCTGCGCTCCGGTCGCACCGGCGACATCGGCTAGAGCGGTCATGTCCCTGCCTGCGACGCCGAAGCTCGCGCCCCGATCCGCCAGCGCCCGAGCGGTCAGCCGTCCGGTGTGGCCGGTGGCCCCGAACAGCAGGATGTCGGTCATGTAGCCAGAGAGCGTAGTGCTCCTGCGCGGAAGTAACGCCGGCGTCGATCCAGGGCCGCTCTGGGGCGACGGGACCTACGCAAAGTGCACTCGAGGCGATGTGCCGGCCGAGGCGTCGAAGCGCTCGGCCCTGGGATGGCCGACAATGTGGACCGATGCAATCTCTACCCGAGCGACTCGCATGAGGACGACGGTGCACCTGGTCCGCCACGGACAGGTCGAGAATCCCAAGGGGGTGATCTATGGCCGGCTGCCCGGCTATCACCTCTCGGAACGTGGTCTCCTCCAGGCACAATCGGTCGCCCAGCGGCTGGCCGGCGCCGATGTCGGCGGGGTGTGGGCCAGCCCCCTGGAACGCGCCCAGGAGACTGCCGCGATCATCGCAACTCCCCACGGCCTGGACGTGATCACCGACGAGCGATTGACCGAGAGCGCCAACACGCTCGAGGGCCTGGGGCGAACCCTCGGCGACCTGCTGCGCTCTCCGAAGCACCTGTGGGGTTTTCGCAACCCCATGCGACCCTCCTGGGGCGAATCGTTCTCGGACGTAAGAGAACGCATGCTCGAGGTCATCGACGAGGCGATGGCCGCAAGTGGAGCGAGGGAAACTGTCATCGTCTCCCACCAGACCCCGGTGCTGGTGGCTCGCCTGGCGCTGGCCCGGAGGTGGGTCCCCCCCTGGTTGGGCCTTCTCGAGTGCTCCACTGGATCGGTCACCTCGATGGTGCTGGACGACAAGCGGCTGACCCGGGCGTCGTATTTCGCCCCCGGTGTGTAGCGGGGAACTCGTAAGGATGGGAGGTTGAGTTCCGCCTCGAACCGCCGATAAGGAAGTCGAGAGTTTGATCCGGCGTGTGCCGGAGCCCGCGTAAATTCTGTCTGTGGAGGTGATGTGGTCATGGGTATCGGAGTAAGTATCTTCTTGCTGGCCCTTGGGGCGATCCTGGCTTTTGCGGTCGAGTTCGACACCTCGGGTATCGACATCGACACGGTGGGGATCATCCTCATGGTCGTGGGGGCCCTGGGCTTGATGCTTTCGCTTCTGTTCTGGAGCAGCTTCTCGCCCTACAACCGCCGGGATCGCACAGTCGTCAGGGAGAGGGACCGGGAGGTCCTCTAGAGCGTCCGGCAGCGCAAGCCGCCGACGCATACGGGCTGCCCTTTCAAGGCGGGTCAGACGACGAAGCGCGACAGAATTCCGACGATGCGGTCCTCCAGGGCGACCGCCCGGGCTTTGGATATGCCCTGGGACAGGATCGAGAACTCTCCCCAGGAGCGCGTCCGCCTAAGCCACACCCATCCCGAGAGCGCCGAGACGTCGTTCAGGGTGCCGGTCTTGGCTCGCACCCGCACACCCTTCAGGCGGCCCCTCAGCGTCCCGTCTCCCGGGCCCGGCAGGAGGTGACGCAGCCGGGGGCCCCATTCTTGCCGTTCTGCCCACCCCAGCAGCCGGGTCAATCCCCACGGCGAAACCCGGTTGCGGTAGGAGAGCCCTGAGGAATCGTGCGCGACCACTCCCACGCCATGGTCGGCGGCCATCTGCTCGATGGCGCGGGCGCCCTTGGCGATCGTCCCCGGTGCACCGGCCGCCTCGAGCCCCAGGCGCTTGCCGAGGACCTCGGCGAAGAAATTCGAGGATTGGCGGTTCATCCACCGCATCAGAACCTCGAGGGGAACCGAGCTCAGCCGTGCCACAGGGGTGAGCCCCCCGGGGGGCTTCCCGGCGCCGGGCCGGCCCCTCACGACGATACCCAGGCGCTCGAGCTGCCGGGTCAGCTTCCGGGCGGCGAGGCGCTCGGGCTCCGAGGTGTGCCTCCCGTGGGCGACGTTCCCCTCGAAGGTGAGAGCCGTGGGCAGCGCAACCTCGAGCTGAGGGAAACGGGGGCGCCAGCCCGGTGCATACCAGGTGCGGTCGAATGGCCCTGTGGCGCCCATGACGCGCCCGGAGATCTTCTTGACGCCGGCCGTCGAGATCCGCCGGGCCAACCTGCCGAGTCGGGTTGGGCGGAAGCCCAGGGCGTCACCGTAGGGTCCGCCGGCTGTTACCGAGGGATCGCCTTCCCCGGAGACCCACAAATTGCCACTGATCAGCCCGTTGCGGGGTCGGTCGGAGCGCGCGTAGGTTGCTATTCTGGCGTTCGGGCTGAGGCGGTCCAACAGGGCCATCGAGAGCAGGAGCTTCTCGGTGGAGGCAGGAACGCGGTGGACCCGTGCCTTCGCGGTATACAGCGGCGTTCCCGTTTCGAGGAGGGCCACGCTCATCCGCCGGCCCCGAAGCAGCTTGTCCACCCGGTTGCTCCAGCGCGGGTCACCTGAGGAGGAAGCGGCAACCGGCGAGATGAACGGCCGGTCGCCCGGCGAACAGGGGACGAAGGCGCCGGCGGGTGGTGCGGCGAACCCGATCACGCCGGTCATCACGAGGACGATCAGGACCGGCCGGCGCGGTGGAGGCATGGGAGACATTATCTCCCGGCGGAGGCGGGCCGGGGTGTCAGCCCGCCTGGTCGAAGAGCGTGGGATCGGTGCTCCACAGCTTGAGTTGTGCGGGACTTACCCCCGCAGTCTCGGGACGATCGATGGCCAGCGCAAGCCGATGGTAGCCCTGCTCGCGAGCGAGCTGAAGCGCCCGGCTCCTGGCTTTGTCGTCGGCCACGCGCGCCCGGCCTTCCGCTTCAAGGATGGTGTCCTCGATCATCGATCTCTCCCACTCGGGCAATCCGGCCTCCTCCATGCAGCCTCCAGGTCCTAGACTCTCCCTCCCCAAGCCGGGGTGTGGAGTATGTGCCAAGGGGAGCCGCGCGGGTCGGATTTGGAAGTGCTTTTTCGGCTCTCCTGACGCCATCATCGGCCCGGCAGCTCGCCTTCTTCAGCGCGGACCGTAGACGGGCCTCCGGACGGGGCGGCCAAGGCTCGGCCTCGCCCGCCCAGGTAGGGTTAGACGCCGCCGCCAGGGCGGCCGCATTCGCGGCGGAAAGCCTAACGACGGCAAAGCGGCGCCGGCCGCCCTCCTAATTCCTCGAGCGTGGCGTAGAGCCTTCTTTTCGTCGCACCCCGACGGTAGTTTCGTCTCAAGCTACCGATAGGGCAGAAGCTACCGATAGGGGAGAGATGAACGCGGACTCTGGCCTCACGCTCGACGAATCCCAGGGGAGGGTGGTCGAATTCGAAGGGCCGGTGCTCAAGGCCCTCGGGGCTGCCGGCAGCGGCAAGACCACCGCTCTGGTGACCCGGGCAACCCATCTCGTGGAAGCGCATGGGGCGGAACCTTCCGGCGTATTGATCTTCGTCCACGATCGCAGGGCGGCAGTGAGGCTCCGCAATCGCCTGGTGCGCAGCCTCGGTGCCTCTGTCGCCGGCCCCAGCATCTTCACCTTCCACGGCTGGTGCTGGTCGCTCCTGACACGCGTCTATCCGGTTGCTTCCGAGCAGGGGATCACGGCCGAGGTCGGTTACGAGCTGGCGGGCTATGGGGAGGAACCCGTTCTTCTGACCGCATTCGATCAACGGGCCTTCGTGATCCGCCTGCTGAGCGAGGAGGATCCGGCCGCTTGGCCCGTCAACGGGGCCCTCTTGAGCTCGAAGGCGTTTGCGGGTGAGGTGCGGGACTTCCTGCTGAGGGCGCAGGAGCGGTTGCAGACGCCCGGCGACGTCCACGCCCTGTCCGGCCGGCGAGGCAGGGACGATTGGCTCGAGCTGGCGTCCTTCTACGAGCGTTACCTCAGGAGGCTCGAGGATCCCGGGTCATTCGGCGACGGGCGCCCCCGCTTCGATTTTGCCCGGGTCCTGACCGAGGCGTGCCGGTTGATCGGCGAGCACGAGTCGGTCCAGGGTGATCTCAAGAATCTCTATCCGCATGTTCTCGTGGACGACTTCGAGGAGGGCAACCGCGCACAGATGGCGTTGCTCGAGACCATGTTGCCGGAGGCGGGGGACGGGCGCAGTGCGGTGATAACGGGAGATCCCGATGGCTCCGTCTCGGCGTTCCGGGGGGCCGACCCTGGCGTTCTGAGCCAGCTTCCTGCCCAGCAGGTCGTCCTGGAGCAGCACTATCGCCGCTCCGAGCCGCCTCGGATCCTCCTCTACTCTCAACCCACAGAGGAGGCGCGCGGCATAGTTGCTGAGCTCCGGACGGCAGGGGCGACGCAGGTTGCCTGGGGCGAGATGGCAGTGATAGTGCGCGACCTCCGCAGCGTGCTCGGGCCCCTGCGGCGCGAGCTCAACCGCTCCGGGGTGCCCCACCGCGTCGACGGGGAGGCACTCAGGCTCGCTTCAGATCCTGTGGTCAGGCCGATTCTGGTTCTCTTCTCGATCGCTTGTCGGCGCCAGGGTCACGAAGAGCTGTGGCCGGAGCTTCTCACCTCCGAGCTCGGTGGTTTCGCCGCTCACGAGCTGGTCCAGCTCAGGCGGGCCGCTCGCCTCGCCGGCGAGAGCTTGGACCGGGTGTGCGCCGACGTCCGCGCCATCGATGTTCCGGAGTCTTTGCGGGATAAGCTGCAAGCGGTGTGCAGCCTCGTCGCCGACGCGTGTGGCTGGGCCTCGGGGTTGCCGCCCGATGAGTGCTTCTGGAGGCTGTGGGACTCGGCCACTTGGTTTGCCGAGATGGTCAAAGCGGAAGATGACCGCCGGTTGGACTCCTTGACGACCCTGGCCGACGCACTGGGACGCTTCACGGAACGGCAGGGCTCCGACGCACGCCTCGCCGACTTCATCGACACTTTGTTGTCGGCGGATTTTGCCCCTGAGTCGGTCAGGCTCGACCGTGCTCAGGATGCGGTATCGATCATCACTGCCCATGCCAGCAAGGGCCGGGAATACGAGTTCACCGTGGTGGCGGGGTGCGTCGAGGGCACCTGGCCTGATCCCGCCCGGCGAGGGCTGTTGCTCGAGCTCGATCTCCTGGACGGCCCAAAGTCTCAGGCGCACCGGCAGCGGGTCGCGCTTGCCGAAGAACAGCGACTGTTCGAGCTTGCCACGTCCCGGGGCCGCCGTCTGGTTCTCACCGGCCAGCGGTCGGGGGGCTCGGAACGTTCGAGCGCAGAGCCATCGCGCTTCCTGAAGCTTCTCGTGCCGGCGCTGCCGGAGCAGAACGCGGACGTTCCCGAGCTCGTCAACTCGGCGCGCGAGGCCGAGATTTCGTGGCGGCGTCGTGTCGCATACGGCGCGGCTTCCCCGGCCGAGCGCCTGGCGGTTGTCTGGGGCCTCACGCGGCTCCCAGAGGCCGATCCCCGGCGGTGGTGGTGGGGCCGGCGGTGGACGCACAACGACACCCCCGCCCTCATTGAAAAGAAGACCTCCTACTCGCGCTTTGCCACCTATGAAGACTGCCCGCTCAAGTACCTGATGGGACAGGTGCTGGGACTCGACCCGGTGCAGACCTATCAGATGGCGTACGGATCCCTGGTGCATGGGCTGCTCGAGGATCTCGAGAAGGGTGAGTTGCCCAGGGACCTCGATGCACTCCTAGCCGAGGCGGAGCGACGGTGGCGGCCGGAAGCGTATCCGCCGGGTGCGGTGTCGGCCTGGTTGCGACGTGATGTACGGGCAATTCTCGAGCGCTACCTCGAGTTCGAAGCAAACAACGGGCACACCACCATCGCGGTCGAGAGCTGGTTCGAATTCGACATCGGCGACTGGCTTGTGCGCGGGAAGATCGACCGCATTGATCAAGTTCACGGCAACGGGCTTCGCCTGTGTGACTATAAGACCTCGAACTCGTACAAGTTCGAGAGTGCAGTGAAGGACGACCTGCAGCTCATGACCTATTTCCTCGCCTGCATGCGAAGCGACGAACTGCGCGCGCTCGGGACTCCCAAGATCGCTGAGCTCATCTACCTGCGACACGAAAAGGAGGGCAGCATCCGACGCGCTGCGATCAATCGCCCCAAGGACGCCGAGGACGGCACCCGGTGGGACGATGTTGTCGAGGGGCGAATCGCGGAGCTGATCCGAGGCATCGAGGAAGAGGACTTCGCCCCAAACCCGGATGCAGAATGTCGCTTCTGCAGTTTCAAGCCACTGTGCCCCATGTGGCCGCAGGGCGAGGAGTTGAGGGTCAGTTGAGCTCCGTGGACGCCCGGTCAAGTTCGTCGGGAGCGCACCCGGCAATCCGTGCTGCACTCGGTGGTTTCACGCCGTCTGCGGAACAGAGCGCGGCGATCGAGCATGCGCCGGCGCCTCTCTCGGTGATCGCCGGGGCCGGGTCGGGAAAGACGGCCGTCATGGCGGCGCGGATTGCACACCTCGTCGTGACGGGGCAGACAACCCCTTCGGAGGTCCTAGGACTGACCTTCACGCACAAGGCTGCCGGCGAGCTCGAGGAGCGCATCAAGACCTCCCTTTCGTACCTGAGCTTCGATGCTGGGGAGGAGGTCTCGGTCTTCACGTACCATGGTTTCGCCGACGGCATCGTGCGCGACTTCGGTCCGAAGATCGGTATCGAGCCCGGCACGGCGCTGCTGACCCAGGCCCAGGCGTGGTTGCTGATAACGCGGCTGCTCGAAGAGATCGTCTTGGAGCGGATAGTTCCCTCCTGGTTGCCATCTCTGATTCCCAAGGTCACGGGCCTTGCGGGGGCCTGCGGAGATCACCTCAGGACGCCCGAAGATGTTCTGGCCGCTGACCAAGCGATGGTGGCCCAGTACAGGCGAGAGAATCGGAAGATGCAGAGCAGACTGCAGGCTCTGATCGATGAGCGCCCTGACATCTGCAACTTGGTCAGCGCCTACACGGCGCGCAAGGCACTGCTCGGGAAGATCGACTACGGAGATCAGATTGCCTTTGCATTCAAGTTGGTGAGCCAACACCCGGAGGTGGCGGCGTCGTTGCGGGGCCGCTGGCCAGTTGTGCTGCTGGACGAGTACCAGGACACAAACGTCGCGCAGCGAAAAATGATGCAGGCGATCTATCCGCCCGGCTCGCCCATAACCGTGGTGGGCGACCCGGACCAGGCCATCTACGAGTGGCGTGGGGCGACGCTCTACAACGTCATAGACTTTCCCGCTCACTTTCCCCAGAGGGGCGGCGTGCCGGCAGCCACAAGGAAGCTCGAGGTTTCATTCCGGTCCGGCCGCCGCATACTCGCGGTTGCCGAGGCAATCATCTCCGAGATCCCGGAGTCGCAGAGGGGGGTGGGGAAGAAGCTTCATCACCATTTGCCCACCGGGGAAGGCGACGTGACGTGCGACCTGGTTGCGAGCGAGGACGACGAGGCCGAGCTCGTTGCGGAAGAGATTAAATCCATCGCAGGCGCCGATGGATCGGGGCTGGAGGGACATCCGCTGGAGTACCGAGAGGTTGCGATCCTTTGTCGCGCGCGGAGTCTGTTTGCAAGGCTGCAGCGCAAGCTTCGTGAGAAAGGCATCCCGGTCGAAGTCGTCGGCCTGGCAGGGCTGTTGACGGTGCCGGAAGTCGTCGACATCGTCGCCTATCTCAAGCTGCTGGTCACTCCATCGGACAACATTGCTTTCGGCCGTGTCGCCATGGGACCCCGCTGGCGTATCCATTACCGCGACATGGCAGCACTTGCTCGTTGGGCGGCCGAGAACACAGGGAAACTCGAGCGCGATCTACGAGAGCGAGACGACAAGGGCGGAGACGTTGATCCGGGCCAGGAGCGATTCTTTTTGTCCGAGGCGATCACACACGCGGAGCGAATCGCAGATCTGTCCGAAGAGGCGCGCTGGCGTTTCGGTCAGCTGCAAACCGAGATCGAAAGGGCGCGCTTGAGGCTACGGGCTTGCACGCTTGCGGACGCAGTCGAGATGGTGCTCGACGAGACGGGCGTAGAGGATGAGCTCTCGGTGGCATCTAACCCCATCGCACAGGCGGCGAGAGCAAACATCAACTCCTTCTTGGACCAAGCGTCGGCCTTTGCCCCGTTGGAGGGAGAGGCGTCGGTCGTTACCTTTCTGGAGTATCTCGACGCGGCGTCTGAGGTAGAAGATCTCGAGATGACTCAGCCCAAGCAGGACGACTCGGTGAAGCTGATGACGGTTCACCAGGCAAAGGGGCTCGAATTCGACCTGGTATTCGTCCCGGGCATGGCCGACGAGCGCTTTCCCAATGCGAGGGTGACGGACAATCCAATGAAGTCGGTGTCCGAGCTCCCGTATTCAATCCGGGAGGACAACGACCATTTGCCTAGATTCACGAGCAACATGGCCGAGTTCGAAAAGGCCCTCAAGCAACACGCTATGTACGAGGAACGTCGCCTGGCCTACGTGGCGATGACAAGAGCGCGCAAGGTCTTGCGATTGTCCGCCGCTCACTGGTACGGGCAGAGGATCAAGCCGAACAAGGTCGGGCAGTTCTTCATGGAGCTGGCCGGAACCCCGGAGCAGGAGGATCAGCCGGTGCGACCCGCTCACAAGGCCGTGACGGTGAGACAGTACGAACAGCTGCCCGAAGAGAATCCAATGAAACTGGAGATGACCGAGCGAGCCAAGCTGTGGCCTGTGGACAATCCTGTGCTCGACGATGAGCTCTTTGCCCAGGGCTGGAGACGCTTCTTCGAAGATGCTGTGATCGATCCCGGGCTGATCAACAGGAGTGTGGACGAGTTGAAGGTCGATCGAGTGGAGTTCGAATCCCGGCGCGCCGAGGTAGCCGAACAACTCATGTTGATCGGCGCGCCGGGAGCACCTCCGGTTCCCGACGAGCGTCTCCAGAGCATGTCGGTGTCTTCGATGGTGCAGCTGTCGCGCTGTCCCAAGCAGTTCTACTGGACTGTGGTGAGGCCACTGCCGCGGCGGCCCAGCGCGGCGGCGCGCCGGGGTCAGCACATTCACCGGTGGATCGAGATCCGTTCCGTGGGCCAGGGGCGGCTCGACGATCCGGAAGAGCCCGTGGATCTCGCACCAGAGGAGATCGGCGACCCGGTGCCCGCCTATGAGCCGGCGGGGCCTGCGGTTCCTCTCGAGAGGAAGCTCAAGAATGCCTGGCAGGCGAGCCGGTTCTCGGACATGATCCCCCGCTTCACCGAGCAGCCGTTCGTCCTTGCGCTCCCCGGAGGGCTGCTGGTGCGCGGACGCATCGACGCCGTCTACGTGCACGAGGATGGAACCTGGGAGCTTGTGGACTACAAGACCGGGCGCGAGCCGGATGCGGCCGACGCTGTTGCGCGGCTGCAGCTTGCGATCTATTCGCTCGCTGCGCAGGAGATCTGGAAGGTCGATCCCGGCAGGCTCAAGCTCACCTACTTCTATCTGAGCAGTGGGCGCGCCGATCCGATCCCGGCAACCGAGCTCACCACCACCGGTGACGATCTGACGGCGATGTTCGGACAGGTGCAAGCCGGCAGGTTCGAACCGAGGCCGGGGGCCATCTGCGGCTCGTGCGACTTTCTCAGGTTCTGTGACGCGGGAAAAGAGCACGTGGCCACCACTCCGAACCGAGGCTGAGGCTCCAGGCGGACGCCGTGGGACGAGAACGCCGATCACGCCCGTTGGAAGGGCCGTAGGACGGCCATTCGGCGCGCCGACAGCTTCGGCCGGGAGGCCCATGGCATAGGTGCGGCCACGGCCTTTGCTCGGGGGCGGGAAGATAGACGACATGGCCGGCACCCCCAGCTCCCTGGAGCGTTTTTCCCCAGCCACGCGCGCGTGGTTCGGGTCGACCTTCGCCGCCCCCACGCCCGCTCAGGCGGGGGCGTGGGATGCCATCTCTTCGGGCGAGGACGCGCTGGTGGTCGCCCCCACCGGATCGGGCAAGACGCTGGCCGCCTTTCTCTGGTCCCTGGATCGCCTTGCGGCGCGCGCCTCTCCCGGTGCTGCGGGCCGGCCGCAGGACCGCCTCCGGGTTCTCTACGTCTCCCCGCTCAAGGCGCTCGCCGTCGACATCGAGCGCAATCTGCGTTCCCCACTGGCGGGCATCACCCAGGCCGCTGCACGCATCGGCCTCGGCGCACCGGACATAACGGTCGGTGTGCGAACCGGTGACACCCCGGCGAACGAGCGCCGCAGGTTCCTGTCGGCCCCACCCGACATCCTCATAACCACACCTGAGTCGCTGTTTCTGCTGCTCACTTCCCGGGCGCGCGAGTCCCTGAGGACCGTGGACACGATCATCCTGGACGAGATCCATTCTGTGGCCGGGGCCAAACGCGGCAGCCACCTGGCCCTGAGCCTGGAGCGACTCGACGCCCTGCTCCCGAGCCCGGCCCAGCGCGTAGCCCTGTCCGCCACGGTGCGTACGGTGGATGAGGTGGCGCGTTTCATGGGTGGAGGCAGAACGCCGGTGATCGTGCAGGCGCCGACGGCGGACAAGGTCTACGACCTTTCGGTCGTGGTGCCGGTCGAGGACATGACGGCGCCCGGCCCCGACGGCGACGAGCTCACCGGAGGATCGGCCTCCGGTGCGGTGGAGCGCTCCAGTGTCTGGCCCCATCTCGAGGGCCGGTTGCTCGAGCTGATACTCGAGCACCGGTCGACGATCGTGTTCGCCAACTCCCGGCGGCTGGCCGAACGTCTCTGCGCAAGGCTCAACGAGCTGGCCACCAAACCGGTCGCACGCGCCCACCACGGCTCGGTCAGCCGCGAGCAGCGGCTGGTGATCGAAGACGACCTCAAGGGGGGCCGGCTTCCGGCGGTGGTCGCCACCAGCTCGCTCGAGCTGGGAATCGACATGAGCGCAGTCGATCTCGTGGTTCAGGTCGAGGCACCCGACTCGGTCGCCTCCGGGCTCCAGAGGGTGGGCCGGGCCGGGCACCAGGTCGGCGCGGTCAGCCGGGGTGTCTTCTTCCCCAAGTACCGAGGTGACCTCCTCGAATGCGCGGTGGTGGTCGAGCGCATCAAAGAGGGGGCCATCGAGGAGTTGCGGTATCCACGCAATCCACTCGACGTGCTGGCGCAGCAGATCGTCGCCATGGTGGCCGTAGACGACTGGGAGGTGGACAAGCTGGAAGAGCTGGTCCGGCGCGCCGCCCCCTGGGCCGACCTGCCACCCAGCGCGTTCGAGTCGGTTCTCGACATGCTGGCCGGGCGCTATCCCTCCGACGAATTTGCCGAGCTGAGACCGCGGATCAACTGGGACCGCACCAGCGGTGTGCTCAGCGCCCGCCCGGGCGCCGGACGCCTTGCAGTGACATCGGGCGGCACGATCCCGGACCGGGGGTTGTTCGGAGTTTTCCTTGCCGGGGGCAAGCAGGCGAGGGTGGGGGAGCTGGACGAGGAGATGGTCTACGAAAGCCGCGTCGGCGAGGTTTTCATGCTCGGTTCGTCGAGCTGGTTGATCGAGGACATCACCCCGGATCGCGTGATGGTCACGCCCGCTCCGGGGCAGCCCGGCAAGATGCCGTTCTGGCACGGGGACGCGCCCGGCCGCCCGCTCGAGCTGGGGCGCGCCCTCGGCGCCTTCGTGGGAGAGCTGGCGAGGATTGGCCCGGACGGCCAGCGCGCCCGGCTTCGGCGCGCCGGGCTCGACGATCTCGCCTGCACCAATCTGATCGGGTATCTCTCCGAGCAACAGGAGGCGACCGGTGTCCTCCCCGACGACCGCACCTTGGTGCTCGAGCGATTTCGGGACGAGCTCGGAGACTGGAGAGTGTGCATCCACTCTCCATTCGGGGCGAGGGTGCATGCTCCGTGGGCACAGGCAATCGAAGCCCGCCTTGCAAGCACCTCCGGGCTCGAGGTTCAGTGCATCTACACCGACGACGGCATCGTGGTGCGCCTGCCCGAAGCCGAGGAGGCCCCACCGTCTTCGTTTGCGCTTTTCGACCCGGAGGAGATCCACGAGCTCGTGGTGGAGGAGGTCGGACGCGGCCCGTTGTTCGCCAGCCGCTTCAGAGAGTGCGCTGCACGTTCGCTGTTGCTGCCGAGGCGGCGTCCGGGCTCTCGCACGCCGTTGTGGCAGCAGAGGCAAAGGAGCGCCCACCTGCTTCAGGTGGCGTCGAAGTACGCCTCCTTCCCGGTGATGCTCGAAACCTACCGGGAGTGCCTCCAGGACGTCTTTGACCTACCCGGCCTGACCGAGCTCATGACCGACATAAGGTCGCGCTCCATCAGGGTCGTGGAGGTCGAGACCGCCTCCCCGTCTCCGTTCGCTTCGTCGCTGCAGTTCGGCTACGTGAGCGCGTTCATGTACGAGGGCGATGCTCCACTGGCCGAACGGCGCGCTCAGGCGTTGTCACTCGACCGTTCACTTCTGTCCGAGCTTCTCGGCCATGAGGAGATGCGCGATCTCCTCGACCCGGCCGCACTCGGCGAGGTCGAGCTGGAGCTCCAGAGGCTCACCGATGATCGCAAAGCACGCAACCCCGACGAGCTGCACGATCTTCTCAGAATGGTCGGCGACCTCAGCGGGGCGGAGATCACATCGAGGGTGGGCGATCCGGCGGCGGTTCCCGAATGGCTCGAGCGGCTCCGGGATACGCGCCGCGCGGTCGAGCTTCGCATCGCGGGGGCCCCTCGATGGGTTGCGATCGAGGACGCCGGCCGTTTCAGGGATGCGCTGGGCAGCGCGCTGCCGGTGGGCATCCCGCAGGCCTTCCTGGAACCGGTGGCGGGCCCGCTGGGCGATCTCGTCGCCCGCTATGCGCGCACTCACGGGCCGTTCGAGGCGGCCGAGCCCGCCGTGCGACTGGGACTGGGGCAGGCGGTGGTGACCGGCGCGTTGCGGGGCCTGGAGTTGGAGGGGCGCGTGGTCGAGGGCGAGTTCCGTCCGGGTGGCATGGCCAGGGAGTGGATCGACGCGGAGGTTCTCAGGCGGTTGCGCCGCCGGTCTCTGGCCGCGTGGCGCCGGGCCATCGAGCCGGTTGCGCCCTCCAGGCTGGCGGTTTTTTCGCTTGGGTGGCAGGGAGTGGGCGTGTCCGGCCGGCGGGGCACGGGAAGGGGCGCGCTTCTCGACATCATCGAGAAGCTCCAGGGGGTGCCCATCCCCGCGTCGGTTCTCGAGCAGCAGGTTCTGGGGAGCCGGATGCCCGGTTACCTGCCGGCGATGCTCGACGAGCTGGGCGCCTCCGGCGACCTCGTTTGGGCCGGAGCCGGGGCGATCGGCAGCGATGATGGATGGGTGTGCCTCGCGCTTGCGGACGCCGCCCCGTTCCTGATCCCGGAGACGCCGCAGCCGTCCTTGTCGGGCGAGGCGTCTGCCGTCCACGAGGCTCTCGAGCGGGGAGGGGCGCTGTTCTTCCGCCAGATCTCGGACGCGGTCGGATCCCAGGACGACAGCCGACTTCTGCTCGGCTTGTGGGAATCCGTATGGGCCGGTCTCGTCACCAACGACACCTTGGCGCCTCTTCGAGCCCTGACCGCTCCCAGGAGGAGATCGAGGCGGCAGGCCCATGGACGGAAGCCACGGCCGGGCCTCCCGGTCCGGGGCGGGCCGCCTGAAACCGCCGGACGATGGAGCCTCGCGCCGGCGCGCGAGAGGTCGCCGACGCGGCGCCTGCACGCTCTGGCCGAGCAGCTCCTCGAGCGTTACGGGGTCGTCACCAGAGGTTCGGTGGTGGCCGAGGGTGTCCCCGGGGGTTGGGCTGCCGTTTACCCGGTCCTGAAGGCGCTGGAGGAGGCGGGTCGTTGCCGGCGTGGTTACTTCGTCGACGGGCTGGGTGGCGCCCAATTCGCCCTGCCCGGAGCGGTCGACCGCATGCGGGCAAGGGACGAGCCGCACGGCGAGCCCGTAACCCAGGTTCTCGCAGCGACCGATCCTGCGAATCCCTACGGCGGGGCGCTGGAGTGGCCGCGCCGCGACGAGGAGGCCACGGGCCACCGGGCGGGGAGAAAGGCGGGTGCCGTCGTCGTGCTGGTCGACGGCGAGCTTGCCGTGTATGTCGAACGGGGTGGGCGCACGCTCCTTTCCTACTCGGACGACCCCGAGGTCCTCAGGTCGGCGGCGGATGCGCTTGCGCTGGCGGCGCGGGATGGCCTCCTGGGGCGGCTGGCAGTCGAGAAGGCCGACGGAGAAGCCGTCTTCGACACGCCCTTTGCGCGTGCGTTGATCGAAGCGGGCTTCCGGCACACCTCCAAGGGCCTGCGAGTTCGTGCCTGAAGGAGACACCGTCTACCTGGCTGCGACGCGCCTGAACGGCGCCCTCGCCGGCCAGACCCTTACCAGGACCGACTTTCGCGTCCCCCGGTTCGCAACGGTGGACCTCTCGGGCCGCCGAGTCCTGGAGGTGGCCGCCCGCGGCAAGCATCTGCTGTTTCGAATTCAAGATGGGGTGACGCTGCACACCCATTTCATGATGGACGGCGTCTGGCAGCTCTACCGGCCTGGGCAACGCTGGCGCGCGCCCGCCTTCCAGGCGCGCGCCGTGCTCGAGACCATGCCGTGGGTTGCCGTCGGCTTCAGGTTGGCCGTCACCGAGGTCATCGAGACGACCGGCGAGCACGAGGTCGTGGGCCACCTCGGCCCCGATCTGCTCGGCTCGGATTGGGACCCGGACGAGGCGCTCCGGCGATTGGAGGCGCAGGGTGACCGGCTCCTCGGCGACGCGCTGCTCGATCAGACAGTGATGGCGGGGCTGGGCAACGTCTACAAATGCGAGGTGTGCTTTCTCAAAGGGCTGGATCCCCGGCTTCCGGTTGCGGGCATTCCCGACCTCGAGGGGATTGTGGGTCTGTCGAAGCGGCTCATCGAGTTGAACCGAACGACCGGGTCCCAGGTGACGACGGGCGACCTTCGCCGCGGCAGAGGTCAATGGGTCTACGCACGGGCCGGGCGGCCATGCCGGCGCTGCGGAGCTCCGATCAGGAGGCGTCAGGAGGGAGCCGAACGGGTGACCTATTGGTGCCCCCGCTGTCAGCCACGCCGGGAGGCCGGGCACTAGAGTGGTTGTGGTCCGGTCCCTTATGGGGATCACGCCCGCGCGCCTCCGGGGCGGAGGGTGTTGCGACGAGGTTGGGCCTCCGGGGGATTCTCCGGGTCGAGGTCAGGCATTCCTCCGATTGGCCCTAATCTGGTATCGGCCCATCTGTCTAGGTTGGAGTGAGCCACATGTACGACGTCTTCAAAGATCAGTTGCCGGACATCGATCCGGAGGAGACCGCTGAGTGGACCGAGGCGCTGGCACAGGTCATCGATCACTCTCCCGGGCGCGCCCGCTATCTGTTGTCGCGCCTAATGCACGAGGCCCGCTGCCGGCAGGTTGGTCTGCCCTCGATGGTGTCCACCAACTACATCAACACGATCTCGCCCGAGCAGGAGCCTTACTTCCCCGGCGACGAGGCAATCGAGAAGCGCATCCGTCTGATCACCCGTTGGAACGCGGCGGTGATGGTGTCGCGCGCCAACAAGAAGCACAACGGGATCGGTGGACACATCTCGACCTACGCGTCGGCGGCCTCGCTCTATGAGGTCGGCTTCAATCACTTCTTCCGGGGCAAAGATCATTCCGGCGGGGGCGATCAGGTCTTCATTCAAGGTCACGGCACACCGGGCATCTATGCGCGCGCCTTTCTCGAGGGCCGCATCGGCGAGGACAAGCTCGACACCTTCCGCCGGGAAGCGTTCGGGGAGGGGGGGCTGTCGTCCTATCCCCATCCCCGGCTCATGCCCGATTTCTGGGAGTTTCCGACGGTATCGATGGGCCTCAGCCCTCTCAATGCGATCTATCAGGCGCGCTTCAACCGGTACCTGCAGCACCGGGGCATCAAGGACACCTCCGACCAGCACGTGTGGGCGTTCGTGGGCGACGGCGAGATGGACGAGCCTGAGTCCATGGCAGCGCTTTCGATTGCAGCACGCGAGGGGCTCGACAATCTGACCTTCGTGGTCAACTGCAACTTGCAGCGGCTGGATGGTCCCGTGCGTGGAAACGGAAAGGTCATTCAAGAGCTCGAGTCCATCTTCAGGGGCGCCGGCTGGAACGTCATAAAGGTCATATGGGGCCGCGAATGGGACGACCTGTTGGCACGCGACAAAGACAGCGTGCTTGTCAACAAGATGAACACCACCCTGGACGGCGAGTTCCAGAAGCTTGCGGTCGAATCGGGCGATTATGTCAGAGAGCACTTCTTTGGCTCCGATCCAAGGCTCAAAGAGCTGAGTGCCCATCTCAGCGATGAAGACCTCCGAAGATTGCGGCGAGGCGGCCACGACTATCGGAAGCTGCATGCGGCCTATGCCTCGGCGGTTGCGCTCAGCGACGCCCCGACCGTCATCCTCGCGAAGACCGTCAAGGGATGGGCTCTCGGAGGGGCATTCGAAGGCCGCAACGTCACCCACCAGGTGAAGAAGCTTTCGATGGAGGAGTTGAAGGTCTTCCGCGACAGGCTCGACCTCCCCATCAAGGACGAGGAGATTCAGGAGGGCGAGGCCCCCTACTACTACCCGGGCAAGGACTCGAAGGAGGTCGAGTATCTACTGGCGCGCCGTAAGGCGTTGGGAGGGTTCTTGCCGGAGCGCAGGGTGGTTGGTTCGAAGCTCGAGCTTCCGAAGGAAGACTTGTACGCGGAGTTCGCCAAGGGATCGAAGCAGCCCGTCGCCACAACGATGGCGTTTGTACGGCTGTTGCGCAAGCTTATGCGCGACGAAAAAGTCGGCAAGCGGATCGTCCCGATCATCCCTGACGAGGCGCGCACTTTCGGGATGGAGTCGCTGTTTCCCGAGTTCAAGATCTATGCCGCGCACGGCCAGCTCTACGAGCCGGTCGACGCCGAGCATCTGCTGGCTTACAGGGAATCGCAGCAGGGACAGATCATGGAGGAAGGCATCACCGAAGCCGGCTCGATGGGGACCTTCACCGCGGCGGGCACCTCCTACGCGACCCTCGGCGAACCCATGATTCCGTTTTTCATCTTCTATTCGATGTTCGGCTTCCAGCGTATCGGGGACCTCATCTGGTCGTTCGGAGACCAACGCGGGCGCGGGTTCCTGCTGGGGGCGACCTACGGACGTACGACTCTCAACGGCGAAGGCCTGCAACATCAGGATGGGCACTCGCTCTTGCTGGCAACTACGAACCCGGTCTGTCTGTCCTACGATCCGGCCTTCGCGTTCGAAACTGCCGCTATTGTCCGCAATGGGCTTTCCAGGATGATGGACGCTGGAGAGGACATCTTCTACTACCTGACTCTCTACAACGAGGCGTACGGCCAACCTGTGATGCCGGAGGATGTCGAAGACGGGATTCTCCGCGGGCTGTATCTCTTTCGCGAGGCCGGGGGCGATCACCCGCACAAGGCGCAGCTCCTCGGATCGGGGACGATCATGCAGGAGGTGTTGCGCGCCCAGGAGCTCCTGGCGGAGCATCATGAGGTGGCCGCGGATGTCTGGAGTGCGACCTCGTACCAGCAGCTTCGCGCCGACGCCCTCGAGGCCGAGCGCTGGAACCGTCTGCATCCCGAGGAGGCGCCGCGGGTTCCCTACGTGACGAGCTGCTTCGAGAACAAAGAGGGGCCGGTCATAGCCGCCTGCGACTCGATGAAAGCCGTCTCCGACCAGGTGGCGCGCTGGGTGCCCGCCCGCTTTCTGCCGCTGGGCACCGATGGCTTCGGACGTTCGGATTCACGGGCCGCTCTGAGGCGCCATTTCGAGATCGATGCAGAGCACATCGTCGTGGCTACACTCGCGTTGCTGGCCGAGGCCGGGGACATCAAGCCCGAGGTCGTCACAGAGGCGATCAAGCGCTACGAGATCGATCCCGAGACGACTTCCCCTGTGTTCGCCTGAGACGACCGGCGGCGCAGGGGCGCTGATCGTACAAGACGGGCTCGGGGCCCTATCTCGACAACCCCAGCGCCCGGCCCGCGGCTCCTCGCCTCCCCTGCCCGAGCTTCTCGGCGCTCGTGTCACGGACCGTGTCTTCGAGCCGCATCCTGCCTTGCTCGGGAAAGAGGCTGCGCCGCCGGTGATAGATCCACAGGAACATGTCGCCGTCGGTAGCGCCCGGAAAGGCCTTGGCCAGCTGCTCCTGATGAATGGCGTCGACCGTGGGTAGGTACACGTGGTCGTACCAATCGCCTGAGATCTCCTCCGGAGTCATGACCTCGCTCCGGTCCTGCATCAGGTCGTAACCGTGCGCCTTCACGAGCTCGAGAAGCTCGGCGTAGCCATCGGGACGATCGAGCTCGATGAGTGCCTCGGGCCGGGCCCGTTCGAGGTGACTCTCCGCCATGAACAGGTTCTGTTGCTCGGCGTGGATGATCCTGCCGATATCAGCGTCGGCAGGAAGCTCGAAGCTGGTGTTCAGCCTGGTGATCTCTGCATCGATGAAGCTCATGCCGCGCTGTCGGGCGATTGCCACTCGGTGATGGCCGTCCACCACGAAGTAGGAGTCACCGAGCTGATAGACGACGATGGGGGGGAAGGCGCCCTCCGGGAAGACCCGCTCGACGCGCTTCCACCGCTCACTCACCCCGCGCCTTCGGGGAAGAAAGTTGCGATCGAAGTCCTGGGACCGCCCGGCGGTCCCCACGACCTTCTCCACGGGGATGGGACGGACTCCGACGTAGGTCTGCTCGAACAGGCGCAGGCGCTGTCTCACTTCGTCGAGAGGCAGAAGCTCGTTGGTGCCGGGCTTGCGGCGCTTCACGGCCCGCGCAAAGCGCCTGTAGGCCTCTCTGCGCCGGGCCCTCTCGAAGGTGGACGGCTGCGGTAGCGGGTGAAAGCTCATCGGCTCAGTTCTAGCAGCCGGTGGCCGACGACATTGACCACTTCGGTGTTCGCCAGGTGGTGGGTCGGGGGTTTTTGACCGTAGGGATGGACGTGCCCGTGGGTGAGGAATTCCGGGGCCAGAGACCGGACCAATGGGTGAAAGCAGGCGAACCCCCTGTGGGCTAGATCGCCTCCGTCTCCCAGGCCCAGGGGAGGTGCATGCGTGATCACCAGATCGATGGGTTTGCGGTTCCATGCTCGCCTGAGCCGGTGGCGCACCAGGAGGCGCAGGGTGCGGCGGCGCATCTGGGCCTCGGTGTATTGATTCGGCCCGAAGTTGTGGGCGTGGCTTCCGCCGAGGCCCGCGATCACCACGCCGGCCGCTTCGACGATGCGCCCGTCGGCGTTGATGCATCCGGCCGGCCCCGGGGTGACACGGTCCGCCCGGTCGAAGCTGAACGGCTGTGTGAACGATGCCAGCTCCTCCTCGGGACGACGAGGGCTCAGATCGGGGTCGTGATTTCCCGGCACGTACACCAGGGGGACGCAGGCCATCGTGACGATGTACTCGAGATACTCGTCCGGGAGATCTCCACAGGCAACCACGAGATCGGGGTTCAGGCGCGCCAGGCACTCTTTGGAATAGAGGACCTTGTCGACCTCGTCGGCTATCGCCAGGATGCGGGTCACACCGTGATCTTAGAAGCAGGCACATGATCCTCCCGTCGCTCACTCCTGCGACGAGGGATTATCTGACGGCGCACCGAGGTTGGCCTCTATGGAGGCACTGTTATCGGATAAATCACCGACAGGGAGGCAACAGGTATGGAGTATCGGCGTTTGGGACATTCAGGGGTGATGGTTTCCGAGATTTGCTTGGGGACGATGACCTTCGGCCGGGAGATCGACGAACGGGAGTCCCATGCTCTCGTCGATCTGTTCCTCGATGCAGGAGGCAATTTCATCGACACGGCCGACGTCTATTCGGCCGGGGTCTCCGAGGAGATCACCGGCCGTAAGATCAAGGACAGACGGGACGACATCGTCCTGGCGACCAAGGTTCGATTCCCCATGGGAGATGGGCCGAACGACGTCGGTGTCTCGCGCAAGCACATCATCAGGGGATGCGAAGCCAGCCTAAGGCGGCTCGGGACGGACTACATCGATCTCTATCAGATCCACGCCTGGGATGGGGCAACTCCCCTCGAAGAGACCATGGGTGCTCTCACCGATCTGGTGCGTCAGGGCAAGGTCCGTTACCTCGGCCTGTCAAACTTCTCCGGTTGGCAGATCGCCCAGACGGTTCACGTGGCCGACACAAGAGGTTACGAAAGGTTCGTCTCGTTGCAGCCGCAGTACTCGATGGTCGAGCGCAATATCGATTACGAGGTGCGGGATGCGGCGCTCGAGGCCGGGCTCGGTCTGATTCCATGGGGCCCGCTCGGCTCCGGTTTCCTCACCGGCAAGTATCGCAGGGACCAGAAGCCGCCCGAGGACTCGCGCATCGCCAAAGCCGAGGAGTGGCAGGCCGAGCACTGGCACAAGCGAGCCGTAGAGCGCAACTGGGCGACCCTCGACGTAGTCGGGGAGGTGGCCGAGGAAACCGGCAAGTCCTATGCCCAGGTCGCGTTGCGCTGGTTGCTGCAACGAGACGGCGTGACCGCGCCCATCGTCGGCGCCCGAAAGGCCGACCAGCTGAAGGACAACCTCGGCGCGGCGGGATGGAAGCTCGACGACAAGCAGATGCAGAGGCTGACAGAGGTCAGCGAGCCGCCGGAGATCTATCCCTACAACTTCATCACCAACGCGCAACGAGTGTGATTTGAGCCCCTTTGATTGATGGGGGGCCCATGACCCCACATCGTCTCAGCCGGTCGGTTGTTGCTGGGTGAGGATCGCGCCCTCCCAGGGTCCGAGATGGAGAGAGCCGGTCACGGTGTCGCCGTCACGGGCGCGATCCGTCCCCATCGCAATGGTCCCGTCCATGCCGGAAGTGTCCTGGCTGCGGTCGGACAGATTGACCGCGACGGTGACGTCGTCGCCGCGGCGCCAGACCCACACGCCCTCGGGGGAATCCAGCGGCTCATAGCTGCCGCGGGGGAGCTCGGATAACCTGCGGCGGAGGGCGATAAGATCGCGCGTGAAGTTGAGCATGGAGTCCGGATCGCTGCGCTGGCCGGCGACATTACAGGCGCGGTAATCCCCGAACGGGAGCCAGGGCTTTGTGTCAGGGCCGGTGAATCCCGCGCCGGGCTCCGGGCTCCAGTGCATAGGGGTGCGCCCGGGGTCGCGCCCCAGCCCGTCTTCGGTTCGGACCTTGACGGGGTCGAGCACCTGATCCGGGGTCAGGTGAGTATCAGGCATCCCGATCTCGTCGCCGTTGTAGAGGAACGGCGTCCCCCTCAGGGTCAACAGGATCATCATGGCGCACCGTACCCGGGCCGGATCGTCGTTGCACCAGCGCGTCGGAAAACGGCGCGTGTCGTGGTTCGTCCCGGTCCAGACCGGCCACGCCTCGACAGGCAGAAGATGCTCGGTGGTAGCGACGACCTCGCTCATCTCGTGCGCGTCCAAAGGCGCGAAGACGAACGGGAAATTGAATGCGAGATTGAGCTCGTCGGTGCCGCTCCCGTAGAAAGCGGCCCACCGCTCGAGGTCGAGAACCAGCGTCTCACCAACAAGGATCCTCTGCGGAGAGTATCCGTCCGAGACCGCGCGCCAGCGCTTGAGGACATCGTGAACCTCGGGGCGGTTCAGATTGTAGTTCTGTTGCTGGCCGATCAGCCTGACGCGCGGGTGGTCCTCCGGGGTGGCCGGGAGGTTGTCGCGAAGCTCGCGGTCTTTGACGATGCCGTGAGCGACATCTATGCGGAATCCTGCGACACCGCGTTCGTACCAGAATCCCAAGATCGCGTCGAAGGCGTCCCGGACGTCGTCGTTCCACCAGTCGAGGTCCGGCTGTTGGGGAAGGAAGTTGTGGAGGTAGTACTGGCCGGTGCCCTCGTCCAGTGTCCAGGCGGGCCCGGTGAATACGCTCAGCCAGTTGTTCGGTGGGGAGCCGTCGGGCTTCGGATCGCGCCAGATGTACCAGTCGCGATGCTCGGAGGTCGCGGAACGCTTGGAATCGATGAACCACTCGTGCAGGTCGCTGGTGTGATTGGGGACGAGGTCGAGGAGAATCCTGATGTTGCGATCGGCGGCTTCTCGCACCAAGGCATCGAGGTCGTCCATGGTTCCGAGCTCGGGGTGGACGCCGCAGAAATCCGAGACGTCGTAGCCCCAATCGAAATTGGGTGACGGCATCGTGGGGCTGAGCCACAGGCCGTCTATGCCCAGCCACTGCAGGTAGTCGAGCTTCGATGTGATCCCGGGGAGGTCTCCGATACCATCGCCGTTGCTGTCCGCGAACGAGCGCGGGTAGATCTGATACAGGACGCCATCGCGCCACCACGATCCGCCGTTCAACTCAAGCACCTCCCGATCGATCCTCTTTGGGAACCGGCGATCCTAAGCGGCGGTCACTCCGATGCGTGGCCGTGCTTGGGTCACTTAACGGTGCCGGCCACGGTTTGTCGGTACGAAACAATCTGAGAGACTCCCGAGATTCTCGTTCTCAGCGACTTACTCGCCGCCCGAGCCTCAAGTCTTCAAAGCTCGAGCCCAGAATAGCCGGGTTATCCTGCGGGCATGCCGAAGATTGCTTTCATAGGCGCGGGGAGCATCGAGTTCACCAAGAATCTGCTCGGGGACATCCTTTCGTTCCCCGAAATAGCCGACGCTACGATCTCGCTTCACGACATCGATCCCGGCCGACTAGAAACCTCGGAGGCGGTGGCGCGCTGGACCAATCAAGCTCTTGGCGCTTCGGCCTCGATCGAGTCGCACCTCGACCGCAGGCGTTGCCTCGACGCGGCCGACTACGTAATAAACATGATCCAAGTCGGAGGCCACGCTGCCACGCTGCTCGACTTCAAGATCCCAAAGCGGTATGGGCTGCGGCAGACAATCGCGGACACACTCGGCATTGGCGGCATCTTCAGAGGCCTCCGGACGATCCCTGTGATGCTCGACATCGCCTCCGACATGGCCCAGGTCTGTCCCGGGGCATGGCTGCTCAACCATACCAATCCGATGGCGATCCTGTGTTGGGCCGTCTACGAGGGCAGCCCTATCCAGAACGTCGTCGGCCTATGCCACTCCGTGCAACACACCACCCGCCAGCTTGCCGCCTACGTCGGTGTGCCCTACGAGGAGGTGAGCTTCCTCGCAGCCGGGTTGAACCATCAGGCATTCATACTCGAGTTCGTGCGAGCCGGGCGCGATCTCTACCCCCTGCTCGACGAGGTGATAGAAAGGGACCCGGAGCTGGCGCGCAAGGTCAGGGTCGAGATCTACCGCCGTTTCGGCTTTTTCCCTACCGAGTCTAGTGAGCACGCCGCCGAGTACGTGCCGTGGTTCATGCGTCACGATGAGGCGGTCGAGCGCTTTCGTGTCCCCATCGACGAATACGTCCGCCGTAGCGAGGGGAATCTTGCGGAGTACGATCGAGTGAAGCGGGCCCTTAAACGCGGTGAGGGGTTCGAGATTGAACGAAGCCTCGAATACGCGTCTTTGATCATTCATTCCATGGAAACCGGCACGGAGCAGGTGATCTACGGCAACGTGCGCAACACCGGAGAGATAGAGAACCTTCCCCGGAATTGCTGTATCGAGATCCCGTGCCTGGTGGATGGAGCGGGTCTCCACAAGGTCCACATCGGAGCGCTGCCGGTGCAGCTGGCGGCGCTCAATCGCACCTTCATCAACGTGGTCGAGCTCACCGTTCGAGCGGCGCTCGAGGAGAGCACCGAGCATGTCAAGCACGCCGCGTTCCTTGATCCCAATGCAGCCGCGTCGATGACCCTCGACGACATCGATCTGCTGTGCGACGAGCTCATTGCGGCTCACGAGCAGTTCCTGCCAAGGGAGATGGTTGCGAAAGCACAGGCGAGCAGCCCGCGCGGATGACCTGGGAGCCGGCATCGTCGAAGCTCTTGTCTGCGCTGCGGCCCTAATTGAGGAGGGAAGCATCTCTGTGGACGGGGACGCGTACGGTAGCCGATGACTAAAGGTGACCCGGCGTTGAAGATCGGCATCCTGGGAGCGGGCGACAGGGGCAGGCAATACGCCGGCTATTGTCGCAGTCATCCCCGTGAGGCTCAGGTTGTAGCTGTAGCGGATCCCTCCCAGGCGCGCCGTAGACGCTTCTGCGAGGCTCACGAGGTGCCACCAGAGGCCAGCTTCGCCTCCTGGGAGCAGCTTCTCGATCGAGCCCGGAACATCGATGCCGTCGTGATCGCGACCCCGGACCGGCTACACGTTGCGCCGGCGTTGAGGGCGCTCGAACTCGGCTACGAGATCCTCCTCGAAAAGCCAATCGCCCCTACCAAAGAGGAAGTGCTCCGGCTTGCCGGTGCGGCTGCACGGGTATCGGGCAGCGTCACCGTCGCTCATGTGCTTCGTTACACACCCTTCTTCCGCCGCATCAAAGAGATGGTCGATGGCGGCCGAATAGGTCATCTCGTTTCCATTCAGTGGGCAGAGAACATCGGCTTCTGGCACTTCGCTCACAGCTACGTCAGGGGCAATTGGGGGAGCTCTGCCGGTTCGAGCCCGATGATCCTCGCCAAGGCGTGCCACGACATGGACATGCTGCGGTGGCTGGTGGGCTCTCCATGGAAGCAAATCAGTTCGTTTGGCGATCTCACTCTGTTCAGGCAGGATCGGGCTCCGAGCGGCGCGCCGGAGCGGTGCATCGAAGGATGCCCGGTATATGAGACCTGTCCCTTCAATGCGGTCACGTTCTACGTGGATGGACTGGCCGGATACGACGGCTGGCCCGTGACCGTCCTGAGCGAGGACACCGGCCGTGAGTCGCTGCTCGAGGCACTGCGGCACGGGCCGTACGGGCGCTGTGTCTACCGGTGTGACAATGATGTCGTCGATCATCAGGTGGTGAACGTGGCGTTTGCCAATGGGGTGACTGCCGCCTTGAGCGTGTGTGCCGCGACGTCGGAGAACACGAGGACGCTCAAGATCATGGGCAGCAGGGGCGAGATTCGTGGCCACCTCGAGAACGGTGAGATAGAGCTGCGGACTTTCGAGGCGGCGCCCCCTCGTCCCCGGCCGGCCGGGTCCGGGCGGGAACAGGATCTTCAGACTTGGTTCACGAGCAAGACGGTGCACGTCCCGGCCGAGGTGGGCCATGCCGGGGGAGACGAGGGCCTCATGCGCGCCTTCGTCGAGAGAGCGCGTCGCGGAAGCGCCGGTGAGAGGCTAGAAGAAGCCGCGACCTCTCTCGCCGAATCCCTGGACAGTCACTTCATGGCCTTTGCGGCGGAGGAATCCCGACTCGGGGGTCGAGTGGTCGCGGCCGACAGCTGGGCGATGCCCGATCCCAGGAGCGGGGGAGCGGGGCCCGGCCGGCCGGATGGACGAGAACGGCGCCCATCGTCGTTCGAGTAGCCGATGCGCTGAAAGGCTTCGATCCGCCTCTGGCCGGTTGGTCCTCCAAGAGAGCACGCCGCGATGCCTACTTCACCGCCCCCGCCGTGAGGCCGGAGACGATCCGGCGTTGGAACGCCAGGACGAGGAGAGTCAGGGGGATCGTCACGACCATCGAGGCCGCGGCCTGGGCCCCGTAGTCGGTTCTGTATTGCGTGGCGAACTGCGGGATGATCACGGTGACCGGCTGCGTGGTGGAATCAAAGGCAAAGGTATTTGCAAACAGGAACTCGGTTGCCGCGAAGATGAAGCACAGCAGGCCTGTGGTGACGACCCCCGGGATCGAGAGCGGAAGCGTGACTCTGAAAAAGGTCTGCATCGGCCCCGCCCCGTCGACCTTGGCCGCCTCCTCGATGTCCAGGGGAAGCTCGCGGAAATAGGCGACGAGCAAGTAGACGGTAAGCGGCAACGCGAAGAGGACGTCCGGGATGATCATGGATTGATACGTATTGACTAATCCCCAGTTGCTGAACTGCAGGAACAGGGGCGCGATGATCGCGACCGCCGGGAAGAACGCTACCGCCAGGATCAGGCTCAGCACGGGACCGCGCAAACCGAATTTGAGTCGCGCCAGCGCGTAGGCGGCGATCGAGCCGACGGAGAGACATATCACCGTTGTGGCCCCCGCGATAACCACGCTGTTGATTAGACCGGCGCGAAAGCGATCGTCGCCGAAGATGGTCTTGAAAGAGGTCAGGTCCAAGCTCCGCGGCAGGATCGTTGGCGGATAGGCATCGAGCTCCGCCTGGCTCACGAGCGCCATCTTCGCCATCCACAGGAGCGGCGATATGGTCATCAGCACGAACAGGATGATGAGGACGTAGAAGACGATCTTTCCCCACCTGGTCTCGAACTTGCCGCCCATGTCTCTTCCTACTCCACTGCTCGTGTTCCGAGAACCTTGATGAACACGAACGCGATGGCGATCGAGCTCAGAAAGACGAAGACTGCGGCCGCGTTGCCCAGGGAGAAGTTCAGCTGGCTGATCTTCACTCCGTTGTAGACGTAGACGGACAGAGAGTTGAGCTGGCGGTTGCCCATGACCCACAAGAGGTCGTAGACCCGCCACGCATCCAGCGTTCTGAACAGAAGCGCGACCAGCATGGCCGGTTTTACCAGTGGGAGCGTAACCTTCCAGAATTGCTGCCACGAGCTCGCTCCGTCGACCTTGCTGGCCTCGTACACGTCCTGGGGTATGACCTGCAGGCCGGCGAGCAGCAGCAGCGCCATGAACGGAGTCGTCTTCCACACGTCGACCAGGACGGCGGCCCCGATGAGAGCAGCGTCGTTACCGAGAATCGGGTGGGTGTAGATACCCGACGACTTGATCAGGTAGGCCACGATCCCGCCTCCAACCTGGTCCTGGAACATGAGCCGCCACATAACCGCCGCGATCGCCGGGGGGAAGGCCCACGGGGCGAGAGCGGTGGCGCGCGCTATGCCTCTGCCCTTGAAGACGCGGCTGAGTGCCAGCGCTACGGCCATGCCGACCACGAGCTCGAGGCTGACGCTCAGGACGGTGAAAACGGTCGTGTTCCTCAGCGCGCTGTGGAACTCCGGGTCCTGGAGCATCTCCGCGTAGTTCTGGAGACCCACAAAGGAGCTCGACTGGTTGATGATGATCTCCTGGAAGCTCAACCAGATGGCGTAGAGGAGCGGGAAGAGGGCGATGGCGAGGATAATCACCAGCGCGGGGGTGACGAGGATATAGGCGAGCCGCCGCTCCTTGTCGGTGAACTCGTTCTTGAGTGTCCGCAGCGGCCCCAGCACGAACCCTCCCGAAGGGCGGGCCCCTGTGCCGACGCGGGCGCTCTCAGCCATGCAGGATCTCCCCGACAGCCGTATGGAAGCCTACGACGTGCCTTTGTCGATGATGCTCTGCATTGATTCCTGGAGCGTGGCAACTGCATCCTCGGGGCTTGTCTCACCCTTTAGGGAGTTGTTGAACTCCTCGGCCATCTCGAGGGTCATGTCCCCGTAGAACTCGGACACGGGCCGCGGCTTGATCTGATCGGTGATCTGCGCGGCAACTGGGTAAACGGGAACCTTGGACGTCACCTCTTTGTCGTCATAGGTCTCCTTCAGGGGGGACAAGTAGGAGCCCTCGATCGCTCTGAACTTTACCGCCTCGGGGCTCGACAGGAACTTGATGAGCTCCCACGCCTCGTCCTTCTTGTCGCTCGCGGAGTTGATGAACAGGTTCCATCCGCCGAGCGTGCTGAAGCCCTGGCTTCCCCCCTCCCCGGCCGGAAGCGGGGCAACTCCCATCTGGTTCATCTTGATCTTCACATCCCCGGCGAGAACGATGCCGAAGACGTAGGGCCAGTTGCGCATGAACACGGCGTCGCCGTTGGTGAAGGCGGCGTCTGATTCCGCCTCCGTGAAGGTGACGATCGCTTCCGGCGAGATCCCTTCCTCCACCGTCGCCCGCTGGGTCGCGAGCCCCGCCGCCGCCTCGGGGCTGTCGATGATGACCTTGGTGGGGTCGCTCAGATCAAGGACCTCCCCTCCGTGAGCCCAGATGTACTCGAGCCCGTTAACCACCCCGCCCTCGTAATTGGACCCCTGATAGACGTGGCCGTTCCTCAACCCCTCGTCGGCCTGGATCTTCTTGGCCATGCTGAAGAGCTCGTCGTAGGTCTTCGGCGGCTGCGAGAAGCCGCTTTTCTCCAGCAGGTCGGCGCGGTAGTAGAGCATCCCCGCATCCGTGAACCAGGGAACTCCATACACCGCTCCTTGGTAGCTGTTGGCCCCCAGCGGTCCCTCGAGAAAGCCCGCTTGCATCTCCTCTGTGAACTTGTCCGACAGATCGTCGATCCAGCCGTTGGCGCCAAATTGGGCGGGCCAGATGACATCGCCGGAGATTACGTCGATGTCGCCGCCGCCCGCCTGGAACTGCGTCCGCAACTGATCGAAGTAATCCTCGCCCATCGGACGGAAGATGGCCTCTATTTCGCCCTTGTGCTGCTTGTTGAAGTCCTCCAGCTGTTTCGGGATTAACTCGGCAAGGACCGTGTCGGGACCGTGGGAGATGATGAGCTTGCCCGATCCCGACCCTTCCGACTCTCCGCTGAACCCTCCGCACGCGGGTAGAAGCGCGGCGCCGGCGACCCCCGCCCCGGTCAACCTGAGAAAGTCTCGACGGTCCATGGCGTTTCCGGTCCTGCTCGCGTTCTTCGTCATGTCTTCCTCCAATAATGTTGGGCGCCCTGGGGCGACAAGCCGGCGAAGCGACATCCTGAAATGGGTGAAGGGGAGCTTTCGAGGAACGCCGGGCAGGGTCGGAAGGCAAGCATCCCGGAGATCAGGCCGACCCGGTGTAACACCACTCCCACCAGTCCCGAGAACGCGACTCCTCTCGAAATATTCATGCCATCACCAGATGTAACCTACTACTACGATAGCGGTAAAGGGCCTCGACTTCAAGCGTGTAGCCGCCGCCCTGTTTGGGATTGGCGTCTTGTGGAGCCGTTGGGCCACCGTGGATACGGCTCGAGAGTGACGCACGATGCTTTCGGTGTAAGGGTGGCCGAGCCAACCCAACGATTGAGACCCTCGAAACTGATGGGAGGGAGCTGGTCCAGTGCAGGTGACATTTCCAGACGGGTTCTTGTGGGGCTCCGCCACTGCGTCATACCAGGTCGAAGGGGCGGCGACCGAAGACGGGCGCGGGACGTCCATATGGGACACCTTCAGCCATACACCGGGCAAGACGTGGCATGGCGACACCGGTGACATCGCCGACGACCAGTACCATCGGCTCGACGCCGACTTGGACCTCCTGGCCGAATTGGGCCTGCGGGCGTACCGGTTCTCGGTTGCCTGGCCGAGGGTCCAACCCGAGGGCAGCGGCGCGGTCAACCAGGCGGGCCTCGATTACTACCGCCGGCTGGTGGACGGTCTCAACCGGCGATCGGTCACTCCCTGCCTGACCCTGTATCACTGGGATCTGCCCCAGCCTTTGCAGGATGCGGGAGGATGGCCGGACCGCGAGATCGTCGGACGCTTCACCGACTATGCCGCAATCGTTTACGAGGCGCTGGGGGACCAGGTGCCCATGTGGCTCACCCTGAACGAGCCTTGGGTCGCAGCGTGGATGGGCTACGGCAGCGGCAAGCATGCCCCGGGCATTGCCGACGAGGCCAAAGCCCTGGCCGCCACTCATCATCTTCTGCTCGCCCATGGACGCGCCGTCGAAGCCATGCGCTCGATCGGTTCGGGCGATGCCAAGCTGGGGATCACCCTCAACCTGACGCCGGCTCGCGCCGCGGGTGACGATCCGGCCGATGAGAGGGCGGCCGCCCGGGTCGACGGCAACGCCAACCGTCTGTTCCTGGACCCGATCTTTCGCGGCAGCTACCCGCAGGACATGATCGAGCACTACGGGCCGGTGAGCGACTTCTCGTTCGTCCATGACGGTGACCTCGAGACGATCTCGACCGAGATCGATTGGCTCGGAGTGAACTACTACTTCGGCAACCGCGTCGCAGGGGACCCGAGCGACCCTGACCGAGGCTTTGTCGTACTGCCTCCCGAGGGCAATACCACTGCAATGGGATGGCCCATCGAACCCGCAACGATGACTTCGTTGTTGAAGCGCCTCGACTCCGAGTACACGAAGCTGCCGATCTACATCACCGAGAACGGCGCCGCCTTCCACGATTACGTCGACCCCGAGGGCGGTGTGGACGATCATGAGCGAGTGGAGTTCCTGGATGGGCATTTTCGGGCGGCTCATGCGGCCATCGAGGATGGCGTCAACCTGCGCGGTTACTTCGTGTGGTCTTTCCTGGACAACTTCGAATGGTCGTTTGGGTACTCGAAGCGCTTCGGTCTCGTGTTCGTCGATTACGGCACTCAGACCCGCACACCCAAGCAGAGCGCTCGCTGGTACGCCGAAGTGATCAAGCGCAACGCACTAGGGGAGGCGTAGGGCTTTGAGCCTGACGACCGAGCAACGGTTGCACCGACTGCAGGTGCGCACTGACGAGCTGGCTTTTTGGCGGGATCGCGGCTATGTGAGCCTGGACGGGTGGAGCTTCAACGGCGAGGCGCTTGCACTCGGCGCGCCGTGGCCCAAGCTCGAAGGCGTGTCTTACTTCGAACATCCCGAGGTGCAGGTCCCCGAGGACTGGCCCGTGGACGAAGCCCGTCTGGATCTCGACCTCGGCGGCGAGGGCCTGATCGTCATCGCCTATGCGGATGGCGGAAAAGAGTCCTTTGGCCTCGATCCCTATCACGGACGGTATCCGCTCTCGGGAGCCGTCTTTTCGGTGTCGTGCGAGGCGGTGGCGCGCCTCCCCCTCGGAGTTCCCAATCGGGACGCGCGCCTGGCCCGCGCCGCGCTCACATGGCCCGATGCCGCGCTCGAACGCCTCGAACGGACACTGTTGCTGTTGCAGGAGGCGGCGCGCGTGCTGGCGCCCGGCGAGATCGTCCCCTCGCTGCTCGATTGCGCGGAACGCGCCTTTGCCTCCATCGAGTGGCCGACCGACACCCCCGAGTACCTCGCCCGTAGCGCTAAGAGCCGGCAGATGCTCGAGATCTGGGAGCCTCCGCCGGACCTCGAAGCTCACCCCGCCGGGCTTACCGACGAACAGAGAACGGCTCTGACCCGCGCCGCCGACCGTCTCGACGCCGACCTCGACGCGCTGCGGTTGCGCTACCCCGAGGCCGGCGAGGTCGCCCTGACGGGTCATGCCCACCTCGACCTCGCATGGTTGTGGCCGCTCGATGAGACGCGGCGGAAGGCACGGCGGACCTATCACACGGCGGTCGCCCTGATGGAGCGCTTTCCAGAGTTCATCTTCAACCAGTCGACGGCGCAGGCCTACGAGTACGTGCGAGAAGACGAACCCGAGCTGTTTGAGCGCATTCAGGCCAAGGCAGCCGCTGGCCAGTGGGAGCCCATCGGTGGGATGTGGGTCGAGCCCGACCTCAACCTGCCCTCCGGGGAGTCTCTGGTTCGTCAGCTGCTCTACGGCCAGCGCTTCTTCGAACGCCACTTCGGGCACCGGCATACGGTTGCGTGGCTGCCGGACTGCTTCGGATTCACCGGAGCGCTCCCCCAACTTCTCTCCCAGGCGGGCATCGGAAACTTCTTCACCCACAAGATGAACTGGGCCGAGACCAACAAGTTCCCGCACGACCTCTTCTGGTGGGAGGGGATCGACGGGAGCCGCGTGCTCGGACATCAGTTCTGGAACCCGGTGGGCGGCTACAACGGTGACCCCGGGCCGTCGGCAACCGTGCCGACCTGGCGCAACTACCGGGGAAAGACCCACTATCCCGAGACGCTGCTCGCCATCGGCTATGGGGACGGCGGAGGCGGCACGACCGAGGAGATGCTCGAGAAGGTGCGGGTTCTCGGTGTCTTCCCCGCGCTGCCCAAGCTCCGGTTCACAAAGGTGTCGGACTTCTACAGCTCGGCGAGACAAGCTATAGCGGACAACGACGTCCCCACCTGGGTTGGTGAGCTCTACCTCGAATCTCATCGCGGCACCTACACCACCCAGGGGCGCACCAAATACCTTCACCGGCGCGCCGAGCGCGATCTCGTCGCCGCCGAAGCCATCGCCGGCATGAACTTGCTGCTTGGGGGCGACACCCCCGAGTCGGTCGTGGATCTCTGGCGGGTGGTGCTTCGCAACGAGTTTCACGACATCCTTCCCGGCTCGAGCATCCGAGAGGTCTACGTCACCGCCGAGGAGGAGCTGTCCGGGGTGGTCGAAGTTGCAGGCCGCTTGATCGAAGCGTCTGTGGAGGCACTTGGCGACCGCGTCGTCGAACCGGGTGAGCGGCCGGCCGTGCTGGCGGTGAACCCGGATCTGTCGGCGCGTCCCGTGAGAATCGAAGCTGCCTACGAGCTTCCCGGGGGCCAGGCCGTGGAGGGTGGACAGGTCCTCGCGGCACAGACCTCGGTGCCGGCGCTCGGGGCGGCCGTGGTGGTCGAACCGGGTTTCTCGGGTGCTCTCGAGGTGGCGCCCGAACACATCGCCAACGACTTCCTGCGGGTCGAGCTCGGGTCGGACGGGACCATCACGAGCGTCTTCGACAAGCTGTGTGACCGGGAGGTGCTGGCGGACCGGGGGAATCAGCTGTGGGCCTACGTGGACAAGCCGCGAGCCTTCGACGCCTGGGAGGTCGACGCCGACTACGTCCAACAGGGGATCGAGATATCCGATCTCGAATCGGTCGACGTGATCGAATCCGGCCCCCACCGGGCGTCCGTCCGCATCCGGCGACGCTTCAGGAACAGCACCCTCACCCAGGACCTCCGGCTGTGGTCCAACTCGGCGCGCCTCGAGATCAAGACCACGCTCGACTGGCACGACCGCCACTGGTTGTTGAAGGCGCGCTTCCCATTGGCATTGCGCTCCGAACGCGCCACCTTCGAGACCGCCTTCGGCGTGGTCGAGCGGCCGACGCACCGCAACACCTCGTGGGACGCAGCCAAGTTCGAAGTCCCTGCGCATCGATTCGTCGATCTGTCGGAGTCAGGCTACGGCGTGGCGCTGCTCAACGACGGCAAGTACGGGCACCACGCGCTCCACAACGAGATCGGCATCACCTTGCTGCGGAGCCCCACCTACCCGGATCCGCTGGCCGACGAAGGGACGCAGACGTTCACTTACGCGCTGTATCCCCACGCCGGCGGATGGCTGGAGGGGGGAGTGCTCATGGAGGCGGAGGATCTCAACCGGCCGCTGGCGGCGCGTTCGGTCTTTGCGGGGGCCGGGTCGTCACATCAGGTGTTGGGGGTCGGGGGCCCGTCGCTCGGCTTGGGTGCGCTCAAGGTGTGCGAGGACTCCGATGATCTGGTGCTGCGCGTCTATGAACCCCAGGGGGCGCGCGGGCGCGCCGAGATCACGGCTCCCGAGGGCTGGGCCCTGCACTCCGAGCTGAACCTGCTGGAGGATCGCGTCGGCGAACCGGACCCTTCGATGCCGCCTTTTCGGGTGCGAAGCTGGCGTCTCACCCGACGCTGAGCGAGCCGAGCGGGTGACTGATGCGAATATCAGTTCACACCTGTCACCCACTCGGGTCGCCTGAGGTTATTTGACGGCGCCCGCCGTTAGTCCGGAGACGATGCGGCGTTGGAAGATCAACACGAGCGCCACGAGGGGAAGCGTCACAACGATCGAGGCCGCAGCCTGCGCACCGAAGTCGGTCGTGTAGGTGGTGGCAAACTGCGGAATGACCACCGTTGCCGGCTGCGTCGTTATGTCGAGCGCGAACGTGTTGGCGAACAGGAACTCGTTCCAGGCAAAGATGAAGGTCAGAATCGCGGTCGTGACGACCCCCGGTGCCGAGAGCGGGATGGTTATCCTGAAGAACGCCTGCCAGATGTTGGCGCCGTCTACTTTCGCCGCTTCTTCGAGGCCCGCCGGCAACTCACGGAAATAAGCCAGCAGCAGGAACACCGTCAGCGGAAGGGCGAACAGGATGTCCGGGATGATCATCGCCCAGTACGTTCCGATGATGCCGAAGGTCTGGAACTGCAGGAACAGCGGCGCAATGATTGCAACCGCCGGGAAGAAGCTGATCGCAAGGATGAAGGCCTGGATCGGCGTCCGGAAGACGAAGTTGATGCGCGCCAGCGCATAGGCGCACACCGAGCCGACTGTCAGGCAGATCACGGTCGTTATCCCGGCCACGACGATGCTGTTGACGATGGCCGCCTTGAAGTCCGGGTCCGCAAAGACCGTCTCGTAGGCGGTGAAGAAGTAGGGCGCCGGGGCTATGTCGAGGTTTGTCGGCAGAAGCGACGGAGGAGTCTTGAAGAGCTCCTCCGGGGTGACGATGCTCATCTTGAAGACCCAATAGAGGGGGAACAAGGTCATGAGCACGAACAGCACCATGGCTCCATAGAACGCAATTCTCATCCACGGATTCTCGAAGCTTTTTCCCATCTCAGCCACCCCCTGACGACTCGGTGCCCAGACCCTTGAGGAATATGAAGGCGAGGACGAGCGACGTCAAGAAGATGAACACCGCGGCTGCATCTCCGAGCGAAAAGTCCACCTGGCTGATGCGCACTCCCTTGAACACGTAGGTGGACAACGATTCGAGGGTTCGGTCGCTCATGGCCCAGAAGAGATCGTAGACCCTCCACGCGTCCAGAGTCCTGAACAGCAGGGCAACTGCGATGGCGGGCTTCAGCAGCGGAAGGGTGATGCGGGAGAACTGCTGCCATGCATTTGCCCCGTCGACGCGCGCGGCTTCATAGGTATCCGCCGGTATCACCTGCAGGCCGGCGAGAAGCAGCAAGGCGACGAACGGAGTCGTCTTCCATACATCGACTATGACTGCGGCGAAGAGAGTTGCCTGCTCGCTTGCAAGGATCGGCCCTGCAATGAGGTTCAGCTTCAGTGCGATGTAGGCCATGATCCCGCCCTGTTGTTGGTACATCAGGCGCCACATGACCGCAGACACGACGGTGGGAAAGGCCCACGGAACGAGTGCGATGGCGCGGACGCTCCCTTGCCCGGCAAATCCGCGGTTGAGCGCCAGGGCGATTCCGATGCCGAACACGAACTCGAGCACAACGCTGAGGACCGTGAAGACCGCGGTGTTCAGCACGGCGCCGCGGAAAGTGGGGTCCGAGAACATGTCGATGTAGTTCTGGAGTCCCACGAAGGAGGGCGCGGTCTCGGGGAGGATCTTCAGGAAGCTGAGATAGATCGCATAGGTGACGGGCCACAAGCCGATGAGAAGGACGAGCAGCAAGACCGGCGCCACCATGTAGTAAGCCGTGCGGCGTTCGGGATTGGCGAAGTCGCCTTTGAGGCGGGAAAAGACCCCCGCCCTCTTGGGCTTAGCCGACTTTCGAGCCCGTGCTCCGGTTGCGACTGCCATACGCTAAACCGTCCCTTCTAGGTTGTGTGTCTGGGTGAGAGCGGAGGCCGGGGTCTTCACCGTTGCTAGCCCGTCTTTGTTTGTGCTATCCGGCTGAGCTGGTCCTGCAGGGTCACGATCGCGTCTTGTGGTTCGGTCTCTCCCTTGAGTGACTCGTTGTACTCCTCTGCCATTTTCAGCGACATGTCCGAGTAGAAACGGTGAACCGGACGCGGCTTGGTGGCGGCGACGGCAGCCCCGGCGACCTCGAGCAGGGGTTGCTTCTTCAGCAGAGCCTTGTCCTCGTAGAACGACTTCTCCGGAGGCAGGTTCGATTCGTTGATGGCAAAGAATTCGCGCGCCTCGGGGCTGGTCATGTACTGGATGAACTCCCAGGCTTGTTCCTTCTTGGTCGAGAAATTGTTGATCAGGAAGCTCCAACCCCCGAGGCAGCGGAAGCTTTTGCTTCCTGTTTCGGAAACCGGGATCGCCGCGACGCCAACCTGGTCGTAGACCGTTTTCGGGTCGAAGGTGGATCCGGTCGCGGGGTCGCCGATCTCTGCATAGGTGTACGGCCAGTTGCGCAGGAACACCGCGTCCTGGTTCTTGAAGGCGGTAAGTGATTCCGTCTCCTTGTAGGTCGCCATCGCCAGCGGCGTGATGCCTTCCGAAACCAGCAAGGCCTCGGCTTCGAGGCCCCGAAGCGACTCGGGGCTGTCGATAATGATGTTCGTGGGATCGTTCGGGTCGAGGATCTCGCCGCCGCCGTTCCAGACGAACTCGCAGCCGTTGCAGACACCGCCCTCGTACTCGCTGCCCTGCCCCACATAGCCGTAGAGAAGCCCGGATTCGGACTGAACCTTGGCGGCGATCTCCATCAGCTCGTCCCAGGTCTCGGGCGGATCGTCGAACCCACTCTTCTTGAGGAGATCCCTCCTGTACCAGAGCATTCCGGCGTCCGCGTACCAGGGGACGCCGTAGATACCACCCTCGAACTTGCCGCTCGCCAGTGGTCCCTCGAGGAAGTCCGCCTGCCGCTCCTCGGTGAACACCTCGGACAGCTCCATGATCCAGCCGTTGGCGGCGAACTGTGCCGGCCAGATGACGTCGCCGCCAATGACGTCTGTCGTCCCTCCGCCGGCCTGGAACTCGGTGCGCATCTTGTCGAAGTACTGGCCGGTGTCTGCCGGCATTTCCCGGTACTCCACAACGATCTTGCCCTTCTGCTCCTCATTGAACTTGTCGATCCACTTCGTCTTGTTGCCCGAGTCGTCGGGGCCGTGGGTGAAAACGAGAGTACCGGCGCTTCCCTCGACGCTCGGAGTAAAGCCGGCGCAGGCTCCGGTGCCCAGAAGGGTGGCCCCTGCCACGCCCGCGCCTGTGGTCTTCAGGAACTTACGGCGCGTTACCGCACGCGACCGGCCGTTCCCGATCCTTGCCGTCATACGCAATCCCCCTTGTCCCGTTTGCCCGCCTGGTTGCGTCTTAGCGGGTCCCGTCCCCATAGATGCCCTGGCTTGTCTCTTGGTCGAAGAAATGGAGTTGAGCCGTGTCGACAAAGAGATCGACCTCGTCGCCGCGCTTGACCTGGGTCTTCGGGTCCAATTGAGCCACGAAGGCGTTCTCTTCCTGCTTCTCGACGGCGTCCTCCTGGCCGCTTTCTGCAGCAAGCTCTCTCATTTCCTCGGTCGCAGGTATGGGTGCATCGACATTGAAGTGGACCAGTGTCTCGGTGCCGAGCACCTCGACCAGGTCGATCTTCGACTTCAACGAACAACCCGTGACGTCCTTGTCGGTCAGAGACGCGTCCTGGAAGTCCTGGGGCCGGATGCCCACGATTATCTCTTTGCCGTCGTACTTGGCGAGGTCCGATTTCTCCTTGGCGGTATCTTCGGCGATCCTGATGGACTGGCCGCCGATGTCGATCGCATAACTTCCGTCGTCCTTGTGGAGAGGGCTGGTCAGGAAGTTCATAGCGGGGCTGCCGATGAAGCCCGCCGTGAAAAGGTTAAGCGGGGTCAGGAACAGCTCCGTGGGGGTCCCCACCTGCTGAAGCTTCCCTTTTCTCATGACCGCGACGCGATCGCCCATCGTCATGGCCTCGACCTGGTCGTGGGTCACGTATATGGTCGTGACGCCGAGGTCATCCTGAATCCGCCCGATCTCACTGCGCATCTGGACGCGCAGCTTAGCGTCGAGGTTCGACAGGGGCTCGTCCATCAGGAATGCCTGCGGCTCCCGGACGATCGCACGTCCCATCGCCACACGCTGCCGCTGACCTCCGGATAGCGCCTTGGGCTTGCGCTCGAGAAACTCATCCAAACCGAGGACGCTCGCCGCTTCCTTGACCCGCCTGTCCATCTCGCCCTTGTCCACCTTAGCCAGCTTGAGCGCAAAGGCCATGTTGTCGTAGACGGTCATGTGCGGGTAGAGCGCGTAGTTCTGGAACACCATTGCGATGTCCCGATCCTTGGGCGGCACCTCGTTGACGACTCGTCCACCGATCTTGACCTCGCCGCCCGTTATGGCTTCGAGTCCGGCGACCATGCGCAGCGCGGTTGACTTTCCGCAACCAGACGGGCCGACGAGCACCATGAACTCCCCGTCTTTGATCTCAAGGTCGAGCTCGTCAACCGCGGGTTCACCTTCCCCGAAGCTCTTGCTCACCTTTTCGAACTCGATCTCAGCCACTGGGCCCCCTCTCCCTCTAATCGACGCAGCCTTCTCTAATCACGGAGCGTCATCAGTAAGGTGAAACATACAGGGAAAACGAGCCACCATGTACCGATTTACGCAAATTCCCAGGTGTCTACCACCCCAGTCGTTGTGCCAGGTGGCTACAACCACCGGAGGATAGCTGCTGCTGCTGCGCTCGTCGGAAGCGAGGGCCGAGGACCCGGACCGCGCCGTCGTCCGGCCGCGAGCGGCGCCGGAAAAGTGGTGGTGCTCACCGGGCGTCCACCCCCGTCGCCTAACGTTTTCGTCATGAGACCCCGCCCTCTCGTCACACTGCTGGCCGTGGCCCTGGCACTCGCCGGCTGTGGCGGACACCGGGTGCTCCTGACGCGGCAGGCGCCCGCTACGTTGAGCCGGGAGCCGGGGGGATATGAAGCCGCGGTTGTGGTGCGGGTGATCGACGGTGACACCGTGGAGGTACGCATCACCGATCGCATGGACGGCCCCGGTGCGGGAAGCGCCGGCCTGAACGGGATCTACAGCGTTCGTCTCATCGGTATCGACACGCCTGAATCGGTCAAACCGGGATCACCGGTTGAATGCTTCGGGAAGGAGGCGTCGGCGGCCACAACCGCCCTCCTCGAAGGTGAGAGGGTTCGGCTGGTGAAGGACGTCGAGGAGACCGACGCCTACGGCAGGTTGTTGCGTTACGTCTATCTCGAAGCCGAGATGGCCAACGCGAGGCTGGTGATCAACGGCTATGCGCACGCGTACACCTACCCCCCTTCCGTGCGCCACTCGGCGCTTTTCCTATCCCTGCAGCGGCAGGCGCGTGCCGACGCCAGCGGGCTATGGTCGCCAGAAACCTGTGCTGGTGAACCGTGATTGCCACTCAACGTCCGGGCCATGCCCCAGACGTTGTTTCCGTCTACGCGGCTGAAGGTTAGATCTAGGTCTTTGAGCAGGGGTTCCAGTCGCTCCTTAAGGAAAGTCTCTGCATCGCGACCCTGGCGCCAGACGTCGAGGACCTCGAAGCCCTCTTCCGACGGACGAACGAGGTGTATCAAGAGGCCCTCTGGCGGCATCGGCCCCTTCGAGACGGCCTCGTCGAGTTTGTGGAAGTCTTCTTTGGTGCCTTGCACGTGGATGGCAGTCGCGTGTGCCACTGATTCTCCTCTCGTCCGATCGCCCCAGAATGCCGTCGTAAGCGCGCCAGGCTGTCGTCGTCAGGACGCAAGATAGGAACAGCTTCGCGAACCATAGATGGAATTACCCTTGCCTTATCAGCGGATTCATCCCTAATCACTCAGTACTTTCGGATCGCCGTTTTGGGTACCACCATTGGGGTCTAAGCTCACCGTACACTTATCAGCCCGATGTCAGACATAGCCTGCTGTTTCAAAAGCTAGCGCGGGAGGCGAGAGAGGCCGAGCGGGGCCTCTGGTCACCACGGACTTGTAGCCAAGCGCTGGGAGCATTGCATGTCTCGGAAGCGAGTGGAAGTTGAGAAAGTCGGTAAGCCGGTTACTTCCGGGTCTCGAGCTCGAGACGAGATGAGCCCCCCGACTTCTATCGGGCCAGATCGAGGACTGCTGCCGGTACAAGCGTCTGAAACTCGGGCAGGTGCACTCGGACATCGATTCTCGGGACGTCTTGCGCCGCGGTTTTCATCGGGTTCGGGGTGATCCAGGTCGATGCGGTCAGTTGAACCCGAACAGTGGCGGGAGGATGACTACGACCGTGGCGGCCCAGAGGGCGAAGACCGGTAGGTAGGTGGTCTGCCAACGTTCGAGCCGGTGGAAGGTGCTGCGTCCGGTGAGGAACCGCGCCGACAGCCATGCGGTCCCGGCCAGGTTGACCAGCAGCAACAGGTTGAGGCCGAGTGCCGCGGTCCGGTTCGGGGTGAACCCGAGCTCGCCGATCCGGGCGAGCATCGCGCCGAGCACCATCAGGTCGAGCACGAGCGCGCTGACGACAGCGACCAGTTGGATCCGGTCCATCCACCCCGGCCCCTGCGACGGGTCCCGTGCGGACATCCCGTACAGGACGAGCCCGAGGACCACCACCATCAAGAGGTCGAACACGCTAAGGAGCTCCCGGTCGAACGCGCCTCTGAGTCCAGTGAAGGCGTAGACGAGGGCGGCGATGATCAACATGACCGCGAACAGCGGCGTGAAGACCATGGTGAGCACCGGCGCCATGTTCTCCACGACGCGTTGCTTCGACTCGACGAGCCATGCGGCCACGATCACGCCGCCCGCCGCTCCTGGGAGCACCACCCACTCGATGACCCGCTCGGCGTCAATCCCCGCGGGTTCGAGGATGCCCGCCGTTAGCCCCATGAGCACGCCACCCCCGAGCGCGATCAGCACGTAGTAGATGAACCACTCGCCAGTGAAGCGGACGAAGTCCATGCGCCGCTCGTAGGACCGCACGACGCCGTTCATGTACGGGTAGGCGACCACGAACCACAGCACGACGGGCATGTGCGTAATGACGAGCAGCTCGGTGGATGCCTGGTCACCGTACGGGTAGAGGTTGATCACGAAGGCCGCGATCGCGAACGGGGCAGCGGTCAACAGGCACCGGCGCGAGGCGAGCCCCCGTCGGCGGGCGAAGTAGCCGGCGAGGAACGGCAGCACGAGCAGGCTCAGGTTCCGGAACAGCCACAAGGACTCGTCGCTCGGGAAGCCGGCGGTCAGGCGTGCGACCTGGACCGTGATGGCCGTCGCTACGGCGAACACCAACGCCTCGACCCACCTGCTGTCGGGCTGTGGCTGCTCGTCCCCGCCGGAGAGGACGATCTGCTTCCAGAGCCTGCCGCTGTGCTCGCGTGCGAACTCCCGGGACAGTTCGTCGAGGCCTCCCATCCGCTTCACCGCGACGAGGAAGGCCTCGTCGGCAGCGAGACCGGCCGCGACGAGATCAGCGATCTGATCGCGCAGATGGGCTTCCAACTCCTCCACGTCACGACCGTTCACCGTCGAGCCCTGTCCGACGAATCCTCGCCACTCCGCGATCTCCAACTCCAACCGCTCCACGATCAGCCCCTCGCCAGCGCGAAGGGCAGCAGGTCGTCGCCTTCCCAGACGTCACGCAAGGCCCGCGCCACAGTCACCCACTGCCGTTGCTGCTCCGCGAGCGCTGCTCGGCCGTCGTCGGCGATGGCGTAGTACCTCCGGCGACGCCCCTCCGGCGACGTCCGCCACTCCGTCGTCACGTACCCGAGCCGGCGGAGGCGGTGGAGCAGCGGGTAGAGCATCCCGTCGGTCCACTCGAGCTCCCCGTCGGAGAGCTCACGCACCCGCTTCAGGATCGCGTAGCCGTAGCTCTCACCCTCGGCCAGGATCGTAAGCACGAGCGGCGTCGCCAAGGCCGCCACCAGGTCCTTGTCGATGTGCAACAGTCGTCCTCCTATAGCTCGGAGCCATATGCATAGAAGTACAAGGTACACTACGTCGATGGGCGCGCGAGCCGCTCTCGCTGTTCTCCTGGAGGGTGAACGCAATAACCGGGAGACCGACCTCGCGACACGCTGGACCGGGCTCCACGAGTCGTTCGCCAATCACCTCGCAACGGGCCGGCCGTGCCACATGTCACTCGGTGAGGCAATACTGTTCGCGGCGCAAGCACACTGCCGCCACGGAGAAGGAGTGCGTCATGGTCCGGGGAGTCGCGCGCAATCGCTGGACGGCCGTCGTCGCGGCCTTCACCGCGGGCCTGTTGTTGCTGCCGGTGGGGTTGGCGGACGCCCGTCGGAGAATCGATTACTCGCCCGGTTCTCCGGGACTTGGCGACAGCTATTACCCGCTTGACGGCAACGGCGGCTACCGGGTTCGGCACTACGGACTGAAGATCCGCTACAACCCGGGCACCGACAGGCTCGTCGGCAGGGCTCGCATCGAGGCGGTTGCCAAAAAGGATCTGTCCCGCTTCAATCTCGACTTCACGGGCCTGAACCTGAGCTCGATCACCGTGGACGGCGCCAGGGCACGCTGGAAACGGCGGCGGAGCCATGAGCTCGTGATCACGCCGAAGCAAGGGCTGAGGCAGGGGCGAGTCTTCGAGGTCGTCGCGAGCTACGCGGGTGTACCGAAGCTCCTCGAAGGTGCGCTTGGTGAAGGGGGAGTGTTCCGTACCGACGACGGGGCGGTGATCCTGGGACAGCCTCACGTCGCCGCGACCTGGTTCCCGGTCAACGATCACCCCAGAGACAGGGCCACCTACACCGTGCATCTCACGGTTCCGGCCGGGCTCGAGGCCATTTCCAACGGCCGGCTGATGGGCAAATCCAGTTCAGGTGGCTGGAGCACCTGGACGTGGTCCGGGGGCGGGCGGATGGCCGGCTACCTTGCGACCGCGGCTATCGGGCAGTTCGACATCAGGCGGGGCACCACGTCGGATGGAATCCCCGTCCTCGACGCGGTTGATTCCCGGATCGGCAACCGCGCCCACCGGGTCCTGGCCAAGGAGGAGGCCGTAGTGCGCTTCCTCGCCCGTCGGTTCGGCCTCTACCCGTTCGATGCCCTGGGCGGAATTGTCGAGCGTCACGATCTGGGTTTCGCCCTCGAGACCCAGACCCGCCCCGTTTACGACTCCGTCATCTTCACCGAGTTCGGCGACGCTGTTGCGACCTCTTTCGTCGTACATGAGCTCGCGCACATGTGGTACGGAGACAGTGTCGCCGTTCGAGATTGGAGGCACATCTGGCTCAATGAGGGCCCGGCCACCTACGCGGAGTGGTTGTGGAGTGGAGCCAGGGGCGGCGAGCGCCCGAGCCAGACCTTCGCATCACTGTGCTCGATTTCCAAGGGCAGCGAGTTCTGGGATCTCAAGACCGGCGGTCCCGGCCCGGCCAATCTGTTCGACTACGAAGCGGTCTACCTGCGGGGGGCGATGACGTTGCAGGCCCTGCGTGGCGCCGTAGGCGCCGAGACCTTCTTCGACATCATGAGGACCTGGACGACCGAGCGGCGGGGCGGAACCGGTGGCACGGCTCAATTCAAGGCACTTGCTGAGGAGCTGTCCGGCCGGCGGCTCGACGGGCTCTTCCGCCAATGGCTCTTCCGGGCCGCGAAGCCGCGTGCCTGCGGGCAAGCGCAGAGTGCCGCGGGCGCGACCCTGCGGCGCCCCATGCCGCCGGAGCGCCGGACATTGCTCGAGAAAGGCGCATAGCCCAACAATCGATAACCCAATAGGGTTTGGGCATGGTCGTGTCACGCTCGTCGCGCGCCGTCATCGTGCTCGTCGCCGTTGTCGGGCTGCTCGTCTATTTGGCGATCATCGACCTCGGTGTGAGCGCCGGACGAATCCACCACGGGGTGTCGGTCCAGGGAATCGACGTCGGAGGTCTTACCGAGGCCGAAGCCGTCCGCGTGCTCGAAGCCACCGGCCGCAATCGGAGAGAGGCCAGGGTGTATTTCGGGCGCGAGGGTCTGCGGCAGTTGAGCTTTACGCCCAAGGAAGTCGGATGGTGGCCGCGCGCCGAGGTGACCGCGGCCTCGGCCATGGAGATCGGACGGGAAGGCTCGCCGTTCGAGGCCATCGCAGATCGGGTGAGCGGCTGGCTCGGCGGGGTTGCGATGGGATGGACCGGGACGCCCCGTGCGGGAAAGGTCGACCGGGTGCTCGACCGATGGGAGGGGATCGCTCGCAAGCACGGTCTCGACATCAATCGTGGCTTTCTGCGCTACAAGATTCGGCGGGCCGTGATCTTCCACCCGCCTCAATCCCTGTTCAGGATTCCCCTGGCCACAGATGGTCCCTGACCCGGATCTCTGCAACCCGTGAGTGTGCGACCTCAACAGGCTGAGGCTCGGCTCAAGAGCGCGACGAGTTGGGCCGCGTCCCGGCTGAGCCGTCGAGGAATCAGGAGGCCGGGGCTCGGGTGAGATCGAGGCCCATGATCAAGAACGGCTTCGCCCCTCCGGGAAACGCGAAGTTCCTGAGCAAGGGCACCCAGCCCCGCTTCTCGTAGAGATGCAGGGCACGCGTTCGGGCATCCAGCGTCGACAGCGCTGCGGTGGAGTGAGGCAGGCCGCTCAACAACTCGTCGTGCAACCGTCCTCCCACTCCGCGCCCTTGTGCCTCGGGCATGAGATGGAGCTCGACAAGCTCGAAACAATCTCCCAACCACAGCTCCGCTTCCTCCGAAGGCAGGGCGGCTGCGACGACGTCGTGCCACCATTGGCCTCTGCCCCCGGTATAGCCGTAGGCAACCCCGAGCACCTCAAGGCCTGAGCGGGCCACCTTGCACCGGAAACCGCCGCGCTCCGCGTGGCGGCTCAACACATTCCGGAAGCGGACGACCTCGTGGTCCGGATGCGGGTATTGCTGCTCGGCGAATGCGCGCCTGTAGACCTCGGCGATCTCCCGGCGCGCCGTGACGAAGCTCTCGGGCGCTAGATCCACTACCTCGACCTGTCGGGTCATAGCTCCCTTCTCTACCCGTCTGCAGTCGCCCCGACCCGCTCGGTTTGTGAATCCTACGACCCGGGACGCGCGGGACCGGGGCAAGGTCGCGGGGGTGGGGATGCCGGTAGACTCAGCCGATGCCGGGCACAGCAGGGCCAGCAGTCCCTCCGGAGCTGCCGGAGCTCATGATCGCAGGGCCGGGCGAGCTCCACGAGGCCGATCTGGAAGCTCTGGGCGGACAGGTGATCGCCCACTACGGCGATCTCTGGACGGCGATCCTCGAGGAGACCCTCGCCAGACTCGGACGGCTGCTCGGCGCAAGCCGATCTCCCTATCTCATCCCCGGCGCCGGTTCGGCCTGCCTCGATGCCGCGGTGCTCAACATGTTCGAGCCGGGGCAGCGGGTAGTCGTGCCCAACACAGGTTTCTTCGGAGTGCGGCTGATCGAGATCGCGACCTCCCACCGCCTCCAGGTGGTCGAGGTGCCCGTCGAGGTTGGCGCACCGGTTGACCCGGGACGCGTGGCCGACGTCATCGCAGGAGCGGATGGAGTGCTGGTCACCCATGTGGACACCTCCACGGGCGTCAGGCACCCGGTGGAGGCCGTTGCACGGATCGCCCACGATGCGGGGGCCGTTTGCGTGGTCGATGGGATCTCATCGGTGGGAGGTGAGCTCCTCGATGTCGATGCGGCGGGGATCGAGCTGCTCGTGACCGCGTCTCAGAAGGGACTCGAGGCGCCTCCCGGTCTCGGGGTGATTGCCCTGGGGCCCGGAGGGCGGGAGCGGATCGAGTCCCGCAGCCGCCCGCCCGAGTCCTGGTACCTGGACCTTCGCACCTGGGACTGGTATCGAACCAACTGGTCGTGGCACCCCCACCCGGTGACGATGCCAGTCAATCTCGTGCGCGCCCTTCTGTCGAGCCTGCAGCGCATCGACCGGACCGGTGTCCAGGAGTGCATAGGCCAACGGACCGATCTCGCCAAGCGGTGTCGTGAGGGGCTGCGCCAGCTCGGGCTCGAGCCGGTGCCGCAGGCCGGCTGCGAAGCCAATTTGGTTGTCGCGGCGTGGGCGGACGATTCCTTGAAGCTGCAGAGAGCGTTGCTCGAACGCGGAATCATGATCTCGGGAGGGCTCCAGCCGACCTTCGGGAAGGCCATTCGAGTGGGCTTGATGGGCAGGACCGCAACAACCGCGATGGTCGACCGTGTGCTCGAAGGGATTGCGGGGGCCCTGGGGCGGTGACCGCCCGGGCGGGCCGACAGAGCCTGCACCGACAGGGTCCCGCGCGCCGGTTCCGAGAGAGGCCCCGGTGCGCCGACGGAGATGCACTGACAGAGTCTGGCGTCAGCCTCTTATCGCCGCTTCCCGAAGGCCCCGGTAGAGAAGGGCCGGATCACCCAGGCGGCGGCGGAGTTGCCGTTCCAACCCGGCGATCGGATACAGGTTCTGGGGAGCACGCGGGTCCTTGTGCCCGGCCGAGGCAAACCGTGGGAGCGTCGCGGTGACCGAGTCGGCGAGCGCCACCACCTCCTTCACCTCGAAATCGGCGTTGGACTCGCATCGGACGACCCCGGCCCAGTGGGATCCGGGAGGCCCCGGGAGGCGGAGGTACCACGAGAACTTGCTCCAGGTGGACGCCGTGATCATGAAGACGGGCGTGCGCTGCCCCGGCGCGAGCTTACCGACAACGGCGTGCAGAGTGGGCGGCAGATAAGCGACGTGGTGGGTCTTGACGTAACCCACGGCTCCGGGGATGTTGAGGCGCCCGGTCAGGGGACCGTCGACCACGATGAGATCGGCGGGCGTGCATTCGGCGAGGGAGACTTCCAACCGGCCCATGTGCAGCTGCAGCGCGAGAGCGAGCTGCTCGGGGGTCTCGCCCCCGGCCGAGCACACCGGATAGTGCGCATAACGCGTGGAGATGCCGGTGGCGTCGTGGTTGGGAAAGCAGAACAGGCCCCTGCGCACGTCCGCTGCGACGACCTCGGCGCGCCCGTCGCAGCGAACTGCACCGGCCGAGTAGGAGGCGCAGATCGCCGGACGGACCGTTCCCTCGGAGTCCTCGATCCACACGCTGGCGTCGACGCGCCTCACCCCGTCGGTGAACAGGATCGTCTTCGGTGGGCGTGCTGCCGGTGACGCCGAGACGGGGGCCCACCGGGACGGGGTCGCCTCGACCGAGGCGTCGACGACCGCCTCGCTGGGAGTATCCGTCACCGCCTCCATCGAGGTTCCGTACTCCGGCGCCCAGGCCTCGACCGAGAATTTCACCGTGCTCGCCGAGACTGCAAAGGCGCCACCGGCAACCTCACAGGTTCACCCGTGTCACGGTCGAGGAGACCCCTTTGCTCACCTGATACTGCACGGGCACCCGGTCGGCCAGGTCGCGCACGTGGGTCACGATGCCGACCATGCGGTCTCTGCTTGCAAGGTTCTCGACCGTGGCCGCGACGGTCTCCAGGGTGTCACTGTCCAGGGTGCCGAAGCCCTCGTCAAGGAAGATCGCCTCGAGCCGAGCGGCGCCTTCCGCGGCCAGTTCCGAAAGGTGCTCGGCGAGGGCAAGGGCAAGCGACAGGGACGCCAAAAAGGTCTCGCCACCCGAAAGCGTCTTGGCCGAGCGGGTCTCGTTTGCGTTGTGGTGGTCTACGACCTGAAAATCTCCTGTGTCGTTCAGGGCAAGGGAGTACGCCCCGCCCGACAGCTCCAGGAGGATCACGCTTGCGCCTTCGACCAGCCGCCCGAGGGCCTCGTTGACGATCCAGCGCTCGAATCCCGTGGCACTGAGGTGGTGCGCCAGGGACCCTGCGACCTCCGTCTCCATGCGTGCCGCCGTGATCTCGGCCCGGATGTCGGCAGCCACCTTGATTCCCTCTTCGATCCTGCCGAGGTGCGCCAGCGCGCGCTCGAGCGCGGCGACGACCGCGTGTTCGACCTCCTCGGCCGGTGGCAGGTCGATGTTGCACTCGCGACAGCCCGCCTCGAGCTCGGCGACGAGCAGGGCGCGCTCGCGATTCGCCTGCTCGGCACGCCCACGGGCGTCTGCTGCTTGGGCGGCCAACTCCGGCATCTTGTCGGCGACCCATCCGGTCAACTCGGTCCAATCGCGGCTCAGGTCGGTGCGGGTCGCAGGGGGCGGTCCGAGGACGACGAGGCCATCGCGCACCGAGTCGAAGTGCCGGAAGAGGTCCGTTTCGGTGGCCTTGAGAGCCTGGTGTGAGCTGACCTTCGTCCGGAGAGCGGCGCGCGCCCGCTTCTCGTTTGCGCCGGCGGCCTCGAGGGTCGCATCCGCCGCGTCGACGGCCTCCAACAGTCTGTTGATGTCGTCCGCGTCGGGGTGGTGGGCGAGAGACAGATCGGCTGCCTCGATCTGTCTCTGCAGGGTCTCGAGCGTTCCGTCACTGGTCTGGCGCGCCGCCTCTGCCTGGGACAGGGCCCGTCGCGCACTCTCCCGATCCGCGCCGGCTTTCTCGACGGCCGCATGTTTGGCGGCGATGTCCGGCGCGGCGGGATGGACGGGAAGGTCGGCCACCTCCTGCCGGCACACGGGGCATGGTTCGCCTTGTGCCAACGCACCGGCGAGATGCTGCGCCATATGCTCCTCTTTGGCGGCGTTCCATTCCGAGGTTGCTTCCTCCACCAGCTTTTCGGCTGCCTCGTAAGACGACCTTGCGAAGGCCTCGGTGTCTCTGTGTTCCTGCAACCTCAACCGCTCGGGTTCGGCGAGCGCGATGAGCCCGGACCGCCGGATGTGGTCTGCGCGGGCGATTGTCAACGGATCTCGCTCGGGCAGGGAGCGGCGCGCCGACTGGGCGAGCTCCACCGCCTTTTCGGCTTCATCGGCGGCGATCTGCGCAGCCTCGAAATCGGCTTCGGCGGCCTCAAGGTCGCTGCCGAGTTGGGCAATACCCGCGGGGATCGACAACGATCCAAGGAGGGCATGAAGTTTCTCGATGTTCTGCAGATCGGCCTCCGCCTTGCCGGCAGCATCCTCGAGCGCCATGAGTTTCGGCTTTGCCTCGATTACCCGTCCCTTCAGGGCGTCAAGAAGCGTCGCCCGCTCCTCTGCCTGAGCACGCGCCTCTTCGGTGGCGAAGCCGTAGTCCTCCAGTCGCTGCTCCAGCAGTGTCACCTTGCCCTTCGCCGTGGTTGCGATCGAGCCGGCGCTCTGGCGCATCTGTTCGTACACACCGAGGTTCAGGAGCTCGACGAGCAGGTCCTGACGGTCGCCCGGTTTGTCGTGGAGGAAGCGGGAAAACTCCCCCTGAGGCAAGACCACGCAGCGGGTGAAGTGCTCGAACGGAAGCCCGAGCAGCTCGTGCGAGCAGCGCGAGACTTCGTCGGCCGTCCCGGCCAGCACCTCCTCGCCCCTCTGGAGGCGCGCCTCTTTGGTGGTTGCTCCTCTGGGGGTGCTGCGAACCACCCGAACGGCGGTGTAGGCGACATCGCCCAGCAGGAAGTCGAACCTCACACGGGCTTCGAGGAGGTTCTGGGAGATAGCAGGCGCCACCAGGTTCCGGTTGTCGTATCGGGGTACCGAGCCGTAGAGCGCGAAGCAGATTGCATCGATGATGGTGGACTTTCCGGCACCGGTGGCGCCAACCAGGGCGAAATAATCGACGCCTTCGAAGTCGATGATCTGGGCCTCGCGAAACGCGCCGAAGCCCTGAAGCTCAAGCCGAAGCGGACGCATAGGTCTCCTCCAGCAATCGGTCGAACAGCGCTACAAGCCGTTCGTCGGCGACGTTTCTTTCGGCCAGGTACTCACCGAACAAAGCCCGCGGGTTCGAGGATGTGCTCCGGCCGGCCCCGGTGTGCAGGGCCGGGTCGGCGGGCGCGGCCATCACGTCGACGGCTTCGGGGAACATCGTGCGCACCTTGTCGCCGAGGCCGGCGTGCGCCTGCTCCATGACCCGAATCCGAAGGAAGTCGTCGCCCGTCGTGCCGACGAGCCCGTCGAGCTCCGCAACCGTTCCCGACAGGGTCCGCAACCGGCGACCGGCCTTCAGGGGGACCGCTCGTATCTCGGCAGGGGCCCCGGGGGACGCTTCGACGATCATCGTCACCTTGTGCTCGTCGTCGTCGGAGAAGTCGAGCCATAGAGGCGATCCGCAGTAGTGGACCGGCGCCCCGGCGGGCATTCTCTGCGGCTTGTGGAGGTGACCGAGCGCCACGTAGTGGGCGGCAGAGGGGAATGCGGACGCGTCGACGTAGTAGTCGAAGACCGTTTGGGCCGTGCGCTCGCCACCGCCGACCTGTCCGCCCGCCACGGTGAGATGGCCCAGCAGGATGTTGACCGAGTCCGGGCCGAACGCGGCGGTCGTCAACGAGCCGATGATGCGGCCCGCTCGCTCCCTGTAGGTGCTCGTAAGGCCGCTCGCATCGTCGGACATCAACTCGTCCGCTTTGACTATGTCGCGTTGGGAGAGCCATGGCAACAGCGCAATCCGTGCACGCTCGCCCGCCCGCGATGTGATCTCGACGACACCCCCCTCCTGGGGCGACACAGCCAGTGGCCGGACCACCACCCGTCCCAGCGCCAGGAGCGGCTCGACCGCCAGGAGCCGGCGGGGGTTGTCGTGATTCCCGGCGACGACCACCACTTGCGCGCCGCTTGCGGTGAGCTGCAACAGAGCGTCGTAGACGATCCTTTCCGCCTCTGGGGACGGCGATGCCGAATCGAAGAGGTCTCCGGCAACCATGACGATGTCGACCGACTCCGTTCCCGCCAGCTCGGCGACCTCGCCGAGAACCGCGCGATGCTCTTCGGCGCGGCTGCGGCCCCGCAGGGTCTTGCCGACATGCCAGTCGCCGGTGTGGAGGAGCTTCACGAGCGCGGCAACCCCTCGAACGGGTCCTCGGGGGCCGGGCGCGCGGCCGGGTTCTTCCCGGCCTCACTCGGGCGGCTCGCCCAGGCGGGGAAGGGAAACTCGAGCACGAGCGGCACCGGGATCTCGGGCTGGCTGAGCATCATGGTGCCCGGCTTGATGATCGTCACCCGCTCGCGGTGAGCGCCGCGTAGAAAGCCGTACTGCCCGCGCTCGGCTTCGGCGGAGTCGAGCCGGCCAACGACCCGTATCGACGATTGGCCGATGATTCGCCCTTCGACCTCACTTGCGGTTTGCTGGGCCCCGACCAGGATCACACCGAGCGAACGCCCCCGCTCCGCGACATCGAGAAGGATCTCCTTTATCGGGCTGCTCCCTTCGCGCGGCGCGTACTTGTTCAACTCATCGAGCACCAGGAAGAGGAGCGGGCGCGCCTGTCCGGCCCGTTCCTTTTCGTCGAAGGTTCTGCGGATGATCACCCCGACGACGAATCGCTTGGCGCGGTCGGGCAGGTTGTGGATGTCGACCACGGTCACCTGTTGCTCGAGCTGAACCCTGTGCTTGGCGGCATTGGGGATGTCGCCGCGGATGAGCCGCCCCAGTGGCCTTACCGCTCCGTGCAGCCGTCTGATGAATGCGTTGACGGTTCCGGCGCCGATCGCCTGGCCGGCCCAGTCGGGGTCGTCCTGCACCCGGCCGCTGATGAAATCGACGAGTTGATTGAACGTGCGGATGGCCACACCTTCGAGCTGTACGCCCCCTTCGTCGAGGGCGATGGCTAGCTTGAGCTTCGCAGCGACGTTGTAGATCACCATCGTGTAGTGCTGACGGTCATCCTCGGCGTCGGCAAACAAGAACGGCAGGAGCTCATCGGAGCAGAACTCGGCGAGTGTCCAGAAGAACGAGGTGACACCCTCGGTGCGGGTGGTGACGTCGGGCCCCGCGTTCGGATCGCCGAGTCGCGGGGGAGCGTAGAACGCGGCGCTCGTGAACGGGCCCGCCTCGAGCCCGAGACGGCGGTAGCGTTCTCTGCCCTCGTCGGTGAGCTGGATGTTGGGGTGGTCCAAAAACAGCAGGTCCTCTCCCTTGACGTTGAAGATCAGTGCCTTCGTGTTCACCGCCTCGGCGCCGAGGACCCCGGAGTTGAAGAGTCCGTAGAGCAGGAAGGTGGCATAGGTCGTCTTGGTGGCGACTCCGGAGATGCCGCTGATGTTGACGTGCGCGCCGCGGGTGCCGTCAAGGAACTCGAGGTTGACGAACAGCGGCTCGTTGTCTCTCATGAGGCCGGCGGGGAGCCTCTTGTCCATACCGTCGAAGAACAGCGCCTGGTCCCGCTCTTTGCCTTCGGCGCGCCGAACTCCGACCCCGGGAAGGGGCGGGACGAACACCTCGGGCTCGACCCGGGTGACGGTCACCTGGGCGGCTTCACTGATGTGCCCCGGAAGGACTCCGTCCTCGATCAGGAAGACATCGGAGTCGAAGCGGGCTCCTTCGTGAAGTGCCCTCACCTGCGAGACGACGCCGAATACGTGCACCGCCTCGCGGCCCGGCAGCGGACGCTCTGTCGCCACCACCTCGTCGAGCTGAAGATACTGGTCATCGCCGAGGCCGACCCAGAAGCTCAGCGGAGTCGAGTCCTCGGTCCCCAGGACCCGGCCGACGTGCTCGGCGCCCCGTCCGGTGACGTGGTCGTGCTCTGGGCTCCCCCCGATGCCGTTCTCGCTCATCTCGTCACCCCCTCGACTCGCTCCTGCCGCAGCATTTTCCTTTGATGTCAGCCTAAGACGACCCTGTGACAGGTTTGCGATTTTCGGCAAAGACGGCCGCCTTTAGTACCCTGGCGCGATGAACCAGAAGCTCTACGGCGGGCGCATCGAGCGATTGCGTGACGCGACCGTCATCGCAGTGCTGCGCATGCCCTCGGCCAGGCTCGCCGTCGAAGCCATCGGGTACGGCGTGCGGGGAGGCTTCGAGGCCGTCGAGATAACCATAAACACGCCGGACGCGACCGACGCCATCGCGGAGGTGGCGGGCAGTGTCGACGCGATGGTCGGGGCCGGGACCATCACCGAACCCGAGCAGGTCAAAGAGGCCTACGACGCTGGCGCCGAATTCATCGTCACGCCGGTGGTGGTCCCCGATGTGATCGAGGCTGCCCACGACCTGTCGGTCCCTGTTGCGATGGGGGCGTCCACACCCACCGAGATCCTGACGGCCCGGCGCGCCGGAGCCGACTGGGTCAAGGTCTTTCCCGTCGAGCAACTGGGTGGCCCCGACTACCTCCGAATGGTCCTGGGCCCCCTGGCCGGCACTCCGGTCATGGTGACGGGCGGTCTTACCGCGGAGAACTACCTGAGCTACCTGGATGCCGGCGCCGAGCTTGCTGGATTCACCACCGCCGTCTTCGACCCGCTGCTTGCCCAGGAGGGGCGCTACGACGAGATCGAGCGGCGCGCCATCGAGGTCCATCGGCGCCTCGACGTCTACACCACCGAGTAACCGGGGCGCGGCGGGGCTGGTCGCACAGAAGTACGGTCTCGGGCTCTAACCACGTCATGGTGTGGCTCTTCGCACGAGATCTGGTTCCGAGGCGGAAGACTACGGGGACCGAGGGCCTGAGACGGTGCAGGGTAGTTTCGGTCGATGCCGCGCAGCCATGAGGGACTCGTCCGGCTGATCCAGCGCCATGGGGTCGCCGACCCAGAGGTCATCGAGGCTTTTCGCCGGGTGGCGCGCCGGGACTTCGTGCCCTCCGGCTCGGAGCACCTGGCTTACGATGACCGGCCAGTCGGGCTTCCGCAGAGCCAGACGACGAGCCAGCCGTCTCTGATCGCCAGGATGCTCGAGGCTGCCGCGCCCCGGTCATCGGACCGGGCCCTCGAAGTCGGCACCGGCTACGGTTTCCAGACCGCCCTGCTGTCCCATCTCGTTGCTGAGGTGGTATCGGTCGAGCGCCGGCGGGAGCTCGCCGAGGCTGCGATGGCGAATCTCCAGCGCGCCCGAATCACCGGCGTCGAAGTTCGGCACGGTGACGGCTTTGCAGGGGCGCCGGACCGGGCGCCGTTCGACGTCATCGTGGTGTCCGCCGCCGCTCCCCAGGTGCCCGAGGCGTTGGTGAGCCAGCTGGCGGAGGGTGGCCGCCTGGTGATTCCCGTGCGGGACGAGGGCACCGACAACGTGGTGTCGGTCACGAAGCGGGACGGCGCGCCCCTGCCCCCGCGTCTGGTTACCCCGGCGCGCTTTGTTCCGCTCGTCCCAGGCCCCGTGGAGGATTGACCAGCTAAGCCTCGGAGAACGACGCCTTGAGGGTTCGCCACAGGCTCTGGGATGCCTCCCAGCCCTCTTCGCGGGTCTGGAAGTTGAGTGCGAATCCGAGATCCCCGGTCACGAATCCGAGGTCGACGGCGTGCAGCTGGACGCCCTCTTCGCTGTAGGTGTACTCCCATTCGGCCGCGCCGTACCCCTTGAACGTGGTGGGATCGATGCGAATCTCGTCGTAATCGGCGTGGGTTGCGCCGAAGCTCTCCGAAAACTCCTCCCAGGCGCCTTCGGGCGACGGCCCCGGGGTGTCGGTCCATCCCACGCGAAGGTAGGTCCCCGATACCGGATCCCGCAGGTCGGTCTGGGTGTCGCCGCTGGGGATCTCCTTCCACCCAGGGGGATGGGCCACCTCGAATCCGGTGTCGCCGATCGAAAAGCTGTTCCAGTCGGCCGGGACGCGGGGGCGTTTCCGGCCCCCCCCGTCCCCGTTACCCACCCCACCGCCCCCTTCGGGACTGGTCGGAGCAAGGAGCGCCGGCCCCCAGACGAAGGCTGCGACTGCGAGCGCGATCCCGGCGAGGACGAACCCGACGGTGATCATCGGGTTGCGCCGGCGCGCGCCGTCGGCGCGCCGGACCGGATCCGCCTTGGCCTGCTCCGACGTCACCCTGTCTGGTCTCGAGGGCTGCGTCCCGGCGCCCGGTGAGGCGACCGGTGGGCGTGAGAGCATCGGGACCGTCGTCCCCCTGGTCGGCGCGGGCCCGGTGGCGTCGCGCCCCTCGGAACCCGCCACCTGTTCCAGCGCGGCCCTTACCTCCTCGGGACGGGGACGCTCCCCGGGTGACTTGGCGAGCAGCCCCTCGATCAGCGGTCGGAGCGGTCCGGCACGCTCGGCCGGGCGGGGGCCGTCGTTGATGATGGCCGACAGCGTCGGGATGACACCGGGTCGCTCGAACGGCGCCGTTCCTTCCAGCGCGTAGAAGAGCGTGGCGCCGAACCCCCAGAGGTCGGATTCCGGTGTGCTCGGCGCCCCCGAGGCCTGCTCGGGCGCCATGAACGCCGGCGATCCCAGCACCAGACCGGTGGAGGTGATCCTGGTGTCGTCCTGAAGGGTTGCGATCCCGAAGTCGCTCAGCTTCGACCGGCCATCCGGCATCACCATGATGTTGGCCGGCTTCACGTCCCGGTGGACGATTCCGTTCGCATGGGCAGTTGTGAGCGCCCCGAGGACGCTCAGCCCGAGGCGGGCGGTGCGCGCAGGGGTGAGCGGGCCGTCGGCCTCGACGAGCTCGACGAGCGTCCGGCCGTCGAGCAGCTCCATCACGATGAAGGTCTGACCGCCATCGTCCACGACGTCGAAGATCATCACCGCCCCCGGGTGGTTGAGGCTCGCCGCCGCACGCGCCTCTTTGAGGACCCGGGAGCGGGTCTTATCCCTCTCCGAAGCCGCCACACCGTCGGGGAGGGACACCTCTTTGACGGCGACATCACGGCGCAGGATCAGGTCCTCACCTCGCCATACCACCGCCATCCCCCCACGGCCGAGGAGGGAGACGAGCAGGTATCGGCCGGCTATGCGCCTCGGGTCATCGTGGGGGGCCATGGCGTTTCAAGATAGCGTCACGGCTCCACGGCGCGCGTCGGGGGCTGGCGGAGGCTCGCCTTGGGTGACGCCGGCCGAGGTGTCCCCGGCGCACGACGGCTCTGTTCGCAGGAGGGGGCCGGGTGAGATCCGGGGAGTTGTCACACCCCCCTTCTACAGTCTTCCCATGGAGATACTCGTGGGTCTGGGGCTCGGTCTCGCTGCCGGTGGTGCGGTGGCGGGTATCCTCCTGCGGGCCCGGTCACGGGGCGAGAGCCGGGCGTCGGCGCAGCTCGCGAGCATGCACGACGAGCTGACGCGGCTCTCCGAGCGGGTCGCCAGCGACTCTGTTCGGCTCGGCGGACGCCTCGAGGGCATCGACGACCGCATGGTTCACACGCACGCCTCCAACGCCGACATGGCGCGCGACATCTTTGACACACTGGGTGACGTTCGTCGCGCCACCACGACCGTGGCGGAGCAGGCGCGCGAGTTCAGCTCGCTTCAGGATCTGTTGCGGGCGCCCAAGGCGCGCGGTGGGCTCGGTGAGGCCATGCTCGAGGAGCTGCTGCGTCAGGTCCTCCCCCCCGATTCGTTCTCCACCCAGTACCGCTTCACATCTGGAGTCGTCGTCGACGCGGTCGTCCGCGCCGGCGGAAGGATCGCGTGCGTAGACGCCAAGTTCCCCCTCGCCAACTTCCGGCGAATGTGCGACGCCTCCGATGACCGCGCCCGCACCGAGGCCGAGCGGGCGTTTGCCGCAGACGTCGCCAGGCACATCGATGACATCTCGTGCCGCTACATCGTCCCCGACGAAGGCACCTTCGACTTCGCCGTCATGTACGTTCCTGCCGAGGGCGTGTATGCAGAGGTGCTCCGGCTGGCACACGGCCGCCGCCCGCTCTATGAAGCCGCGATCGAGGCGCGCGTCATCCCGATGTCGCCGCTCACGATGTACGCCTATCTCACTACCGTCCTGTTCGGGTTGAAGTGCCTCAGCATCGAGGCCAACGCCGAGGCAATTCTCGGATTCTGCGGCCGCCTGCAACAGGACATGGAGCGTTTCTCGGACGAGTACGAGACCCTTGGCAAGCATGTTGGGCACGCCCAGTCGAAATACGAAGAGGGGCGCGTGAGACTCGAGCGGTTGCGGGGAAGACTCGAGCGGGTCACCGATCTGACTCACGAGGACCCGTCCGGGACCGGACTTGGCGGCGCGCCGGCCGACCCCGGCGCCTCGAGCGTGTTGCACGCCCCGGGCTTCAGCCGCGCGCCGGCCGACGCCGAGCTTGCTGAACCAGCCGGGGCCCCCGAATCGAACGGCGCGCGGGCCGGAACAAACGCTTCATTGCACTCCTGAGCCGTTTACCGGGCCCATCGGTGCAATGAAACCCGGGTCATAGGCCCCGGCGCGCCGGTCCGTGGCGACGCCGGGGCCCGCGCCTAGTCCGTCACCGCCGTGAGGTAGTCGTCGGCGATCTCGACGAGGTCCCCGACCAGCTCGGCCGCCGGATCGAAACCGTCATGCGCCAAGCGGTCTCGCAGCCCGGCAAGCGTGCTTGCCAGAAGCACGATTACCAGGTCTCCGAGGTCCGGCGCGCCGGGGTGGCTCGCCCTCATCGGCCGCGCTCCTTCGGCTGCATCACCGAGCGATGCTTCGCCCAGTAGTGGCGTCGCACGGCGGCGCCGGTGCTCCATTCCTTCGGCACCCGAATCGACGCGCCGCAGGTGCGGCACCTGGGCAATCTGCGCCTCTTGGAGGGTTCGGGCTTTGCGTTCGGCATAGTTCTGCCTCCTTGCGGCCCGGGTTCGCGGCCCCAAACCAAACCCTAGAGGCAGGGTGTGACAACCTTCGGCGAGAGCGCTTGATTACCGGCGCCCGGAGCCTGGTGGCGAGGGCCGCGATTTTGCGCTATCCATTCGACTATGCGGGCGGTGGTCATCGATGAGTACGGAGGGCCCGACAAGGTTTCCGTGAAGGACCTGCCCGAGCCCGTTCCGGGACCGGGTGAAGTTGTGGTCCGCGTCGCCGCGGCGGCGCTCAATCGGTTGGATGTCTGGACCCTGAGTGGGTCACTCGGGCTCCCCATCGATTTCCCTCACATACTGGGGGCCGACGCTGCGGGCGAGATAGATGGGCTCGGCGAAGGGGTTACGGGCGTCCGCCGGGGCGCAAAGGTCATGGTCAACCCGGGGTTGTCTTGCGGGGCGTGCGAGCTATGTCGCGCCGGGGAGCAGTCGGAGTGCCCCAGCTTCAAGCTCCTGGGTGAGCACGTTCCCGGGACCTTCGCCGAGAAGATCAAGGTCCCCGCCCAGAACGTCTTTCCCTTCCCAGCGCATCTGACCTGGGCCGAGGCAGCGTCGTTGGGAATAACCTTCACGACCGCCTACCGGATGCTGTATTCGCAGGGTCATTTCCGACCGGGGGAATGGGCGCTGATCACAGGTATAGGAGGAGGATTGGCGCTCTCGCTGCTCCAGCTGGCCCGGCCGGTCGCCGGCCGGGTCTTCGTGACGTCATCGTCCCCCGAAAAGCTCGCCCGGGCCGGTGAGCTCGGCGCCGACGAGGGCATCGACTACACCGCCGAGGATGTAGGGAAGGCGGTCCGGCGCCTCACTGGGAAGCGGGGCGTGGATGCCGTCTTCGACTCGGCCGGTGGGCCGTCGCTGGATGCCAATCTCCGGTGCCTGCGGCCCGGGGGGCGCGTGGTCATCGCCGGCGTAACCGGGGGCCCCAAGATCGAGATCGACCTCAGGAGGATCTTTTGGAGCCAGTTGAGCGTCATCGGCGCCACCATGGGATCCCACCGGGACGTCTCGGACATGCTCCGGGCGGTTGCCGGAGGCGCGTTGCGCCCGGAGGTCGACCGGACCTTTCCCTTCGAGAGGGCCTCCGAGGCCTTTCAGTACTTCGAGTCCCAGGAGCGGTTCGGAAAGGTCGTGCTGGAGCTCGCCCCCGGCGGATGACGGCGCCGCGGTCACCGCTGCCCGACGGATGGCCTGCCTCCGCTCAACACTCTGGCGCAGACAGCGCTCCCGCTCGACACCGCCCCCAACCAGCCTCGACTAACGGCCCCGCCCTCACCGCTGCCCGGCGGACCGGCCCGCCTCGCTCAACGCCGTGACCCAAACAGCGCCTCCGCTCGACACCGCCCCCAAGCAGCCTCGACTAACGGCCCCCGCGCCTACCGCCGCCCGGGGTCAACCGCCGCCGCGCGCACGGCGGTCGCCACGGCTTCGGTCGCCAGCCGGCCGAGCAGGTCGAGGTCGTGGCCGGGCTCGTCCGGAGCCGGTGCGGTCACGGCGAACATGACGTCGCCGTCGTACCGGGTGTGGGCGGGCCGCACCGACACGGTGATCCCGTCGCTCGCGCGCGCCGCCAGCCACCGCACCTCGCGCTTGTCCAGGCTCGCCTGGACCGCGACGAGCCCGATGACGGTGTTGGTCGGCGCGTCGTCCTCCTTCACGGGGGCGCGGGCGCCGGCCGAGCCCCCGGTTCGGGACGCACCCGTCCCCGCCAGAATCGAGCCGTCCGCATTCACCACGTCTCCGACGGAGTTCACCACGACCAGGGCGGATACGGACTCCCCCCGCGCTTCCGCCGAAGCGATGCCGAGCCCTCCGGGCCGGGAGTGCTCGAAGCCGGCCCACTTTCCGACGGTGGCTCCGGCTCCGGCCCCCACCCGTCCGAGGTCGACGGGCCCATCGGTCGCTGCCTCACACGCGGCGTACCCGGCGCCGGCGTCGGGCCGCTGGTCGGCGGCCGCGACGGCGTCGTCGAAGATGACCGCGGCCGGCACGATGGGGACCCTGGCAATGCGGGTCTGGTAGCCGATGTCCCGCTCCTCGAGCCACCTCATCACGCCGTCGGCGGCCGCCAGACCGAATGCGCTCCCGCCGGTGAGCAGCACGCCATGAACCTCTGTCAGCCTTCGGTCGAGGTCCAGCAACGGCAGCTCGCGCGAGCTGGGTGAGGAGCCCCTGATGTCACAGGAGGCCACGTTTCCAGGAGGGGGAAGGACGACCGTGCACCCGGTCCGCCGTCCGGCCTCGGTCCAATGTCCGATCCGAAAACCGAAGCCGAGAGCGCCCTGGGTCATGGCCCGTATCATCCCAGGACGTCGCTCAGATGCGACGGCCTCATCGCCGAACGCGTCGGAGGATCGCTTCGTCGATCCCGACGAGGACCGCATCCGCGTACTCTGAAGCCATGACTGCGAGCCCCTTCTGGACGATCTTCGACCGGCGCGTGGTGGGACCGCTGGCCTGCAACTGCTACACGGTCGGAGATCCGGTGACCAAGCAGGCCGTCATCATCGACCCGGGCGACGATGCCGATGCAATCGCCGGTGCGGCTGCGAGCGCAGGTGTGAGCGTGACTGCGATCGTCGCAACCCACGCCCATTTCGACCACATCGTTGCGGCCCAGCGCCTGCGGGAGCTCACCGGCGCGCCGTTCTACCTCCATCCGGACGACAGCTTCCTGCTCGGTTGGATGCAGGACTCCGGTCGATTGTTCCTGGGCGTGGAGCTTCCGCCTCCTCCGGAGGTCGATCTGGGGGCCGAAGAGGGAGACGGCCTGACCGCCGGTTCGCTCGAGCTCGAGGTGCTGCACACACCCGGGCATTCGCCGGGCTCCATCAGCCTGATCGCCCCGGGGGCGGTTTTCTCCGGCGACACGCTGTTCTCCGGTTCGATCGGGCGAACCGACCTGCCCGGAGGGGACCCACATCTGTTGGTCGGCTCGATCACCGCAAAGCTGTTCTTGCTGCCCGAGGACCTCGTCGTTTACCCCGGGCACGGCCCACCCACCTCACTGGGGGCGGAGAGGCGGGACAACCCCTGGGTAGGAGGAGGAAGCTAGAGGGGAGGCAGCGATGGGAGTGGGGCCGTTGGGTGCAAAAGCGGTCTTCATCGGGCGTGAACCCGGTTAGTAGGCGCCCCCGTCGTCCCCGGACTCGGTCTGCCCGCCCTCGGTCTCGCCCTCGGGCTCATCGGCGCCACCCCCGCCGACCGAGATCGCTCCGGTCATCTGGCTGTGGAACCTGCAGTGCCACTCCACGGTCCCCGAATCGGGTGCGGTGAGGCTGGTGGACGCGGATGCGCCTCCCTCCGCCTCGATGTCGACGCCGAGCTCATCGGAGGTGAAGGAGTGGGTGGTGCCGTCTTCGTTCTTCAGCGTGAGCTCGCCCTCTTGGCCGGGCTTCAACTCGAGCTCGGAGGGACTGAAGCTGAAATCCGCCGCGATCACCTGGATGCCGCCGCCGCCCCCGCCCCCGCCACCGGTCTCGCCTGGGGGCGCCGCCTCCGGCTCGGCGCCGCAGGCCGAGGAGAGGAGGACGGCGGCTATCACGAGGGCACGCGCGATCTCTTCTTTCATCACAGCTAGATTACGGGCGAACGGCCCTCAGGGATGGGCGATCTCCGACATCCGACCTCGGGTAGCTACTGGATGTAGGGAGGCACGGGTGGCAGAGGGACCCCGGGATAGCGGTCGACGTCCCGTTCGAAGGTGATCAGCACATGGTCCTCACGCGACTTGGTCTGCCGGTTGACCTCCCGAAAGCCAAGCTTCTGCAGCCTGCGGAGCTCACCTGCGTGGTTCTTGCGGGGGCCTTCGCCGGGAGCCTTGAGGTAGACGTCGAGCCTGATCTGTTGGGTGACTTTCTTCTGCTTGCCGTCGGCCATGCCCCGCACCTTAGCAGCAGATAAACGAGGTCCGGGGCGAGCCGGACTAGAGTTCGGCTGATGCTAACTGCGCAGTGCCATACTGCCCATGACGGCTGGGTCGAGGTAAGGGACCTCGCCGAGATCTCCGACTACCGGTCCGAGTCGGGGAACGTGGTCTGGGGAGAGGCAAGCGTCTCGGATCTGACCCAGGAGCAGATCGGCCTGATAGCCGAGGAGTTCGGACTCGACCCGCTTGCGGTCGAGGACTCCCAGGAGATCAATCATCGCGTGAAATTGGAGCCTTACGAGACCCATCTCCTGGTCGTCATCCAGCAGCTGGACGAAATGCAGGGACAGCTGGAGACCAAGCCGATCTATCTATTCGTCGGCGCGAACTACGTCCTTGCGCTCCACCATGACGCGCGCAGGCTTCTGAACAGTGCCAAGTCCCGCTGGCAGGGGCCGGACCAGGGCGAGTCGGAGCGTGGTCCGGCGGATCTCCTCTACGTTCTGCTCGACACTCTTGTCGACGACTACCAGGTCATAGCCGACAGACTGGAGCAGGAGGTGGAGGAGCTCGAGGAATCCGCCCTGGCCCGTCCGACCAACACCGGCGACCTCGACCGGAGGCTCTACCGGCTGAAACAGCAGCTGTCCCGCCTCCGGCGTTACGCGATGCCCGGGGGTCGGGTGCTCGACCAATATGTGCAGAACCACAGTGCGGGTGTCGCGACGGCAGACGAGACCAGGATGTTTCGCGACGTGCATGACAATCTCATGCGCGTCAACGAGCAGATACACAACGTGGATGATCTGGCCAATGCGATCCTCGACCTCCGCCGAGCCGATCAGACCGCCGGACAGAACGAGGTCACCAAGAAGCTCACGGGCTGGGCGGCGATCATCGCCGTGCCTACGCTCGTCTCCGGCATCTATGGGATGAACTTCGAGCTGGTGCCCGCCTCGGGGCAGGTGTTCGGTTTCTTCTTCGCCCTCACGATCATGCTCGGGGCGGCCACCACTTTGTATGTGCTCTTCAAGAAGAAAGAATGGATCTGAAGAGACCGCTTTGGCGTCGTGCCGGGTGGATATATGGACATTCCGTCTAAAGGGCGTCGCAGCAGATGCCGTTAGGGTGAGGGTTCACCCAACTCGGATTGCAAGGAGGCTGTTTGCTTATGTCGGTCCCTAATCAGGTGATCGATCAGAGGGCCGAAGAGGTGCTCGTCCAGGAGCGGCGGCGCTTCGAAGAGCGCACGTCCAAGTCGAAGGCCCTCTACGAGCGCGCAGAGGCGTCGATGCCGTTCGGCGTTGCGTCCTCTTTCCAGGCCGGCGACCCCTATCCCATCTATCTGACCGGCGGCAGGGGGAGCAGGGTCCACGACGTCGACGGCCACTCCTATATCGACTACCATAACGGCTTCGGGTCGATGGCGGCAGGCCATGCCCATCCCAAGGTGCGGGCCGCCATCGAGAAGGCGGCCGAGACCGGGACGCATTTCGCCGCCACCACCGAGACGGCCGTCCTGCTGGCGGAGGAGCTCAAGCGCCGGTTCGGCATCGACAAGGTGCGCTTCACGAACTCGGGCACCGAGGCGACTATGGATGCCGTTCGACTGGCCCGTGCTGCTGCCGGCAAGGACATCCTCCTGAAGATGGAGGGCTCCTATCACGGCCACCATGACGCAGTCATGTATTCGATCATCCCGTCGATGGATTCGGGGGGGCCCTCCGAGCGGCCGTGGACGGTGCCTTTCTCACGAGGCATTCCTGCGGGGGAAGCCGATTTCACCAAGGTCGTCCCGTTCAACGACCCAGAGGCGCTCGAACAGACGCTCAGGGAGCACAGCGGCCAGATCGGCGCCCTGATTATGGAGCCGATCATGATGAACATCGGCATCGTCATGCCGCTGCCCGGCTATCTCGAGCGGGTTCGCGAGCTGTGCACCGAACATGGGGTGCTGCTGATCTTCGACGAGGTCAAGACCGGCGTAACGGTGGCGCCCGGGGGAGCGACTGAGCTTTTCGGTGTGCAGCCTGATCTGCTGTGCCTTGCAAAGTCGATCGGTGGAGGCACTCCCATCGGCGCGTTCGGTGGGCGCGCCAACATCATGGACGAGATAACCAAGGGAGTTGCAGCGTTGGGAACGTTCAACGGAAACCCGCTCTCGATGGGGGCTGCGTTGGCGACGCTGACCGAAGTTCTGACGCCGGACGCCTACGACCACCTGGCGAAGTTGGGAACGCGCCTTGCAGAGGGCACACAGGAGATCCTCGACCGTCACGGAATCAAGGCGGTCACGACGGACCTCGGGTGCAAGGGCTCCATCACGTTCCGGGACAAGCCGATCGAGAGATACAGGGATTTCGCCGAGGTGGACGATTCGTTGTTCGACGCGTACTGGTTCTGGTCGGTCAACCGCGACCTCTACCAGACCCCGGGCAAAGAAGAGCAGTGGACGATCTCCGCCCAGCACTCCGAAGCCGACATCGACTACACGCTCGAAGTGTTCGAAGGCTACTGCGAGCTCGTAGCTCCCTGAGTCACAAGAGAATGGTCGTGTGATCCCTCGCCCGTCGAGAAGGACGCTGCAGTTTCAGGGCCCGGCTGGATCGGGCGCCGCCGATCTCCGCCGTTCTCGCATAAGGCTGAAGACCACGTAGGCGACGCCCAGCAAGAATATGAGCGTCGCCATGACGTTTACCTGAGCGGGGATACCAAAACGCGACGCGCCGTAGATCCACAGTGGAAATGTGATGGTGGCGCCGGCGTTGAACGCAGTCACCACATAGTCGTCGAACGAAAGTACGAATGCGAGGAGGCCTCCGGCGACTATTCCCGGGAGAATCAAGGGGAAGGTCACGGTCCAGAAAGTCGTCCATCCGTCTGCACCCAGATCCCGCGCAGCATCCTCGAGGCTTCGGTCGAAACCCGAGGTGCGCGCCTTGACGGTCACCACGACGTAGGAAATCGAAAACATGATGTGTGCGATGAGCGCCGTGAGGAAGCCCCGGGCGAACTGGACGGCGACGAACATCGACAGGAGTGACACCCCCAGCACGATCTCGGGCGTGGCCATGGGGATGAAGATGAAGAGGTTGAGGCTCGAGCGACCCCGAAAACTGAAGCGCGTCAACGCCAACGCGATGAGCGTGCCCAGAGTTGTGGCAACGACGCTGGTGATTGCGGCGATGATCAGGGAGTTGCGGAGCGCCTGGGTGAGCTCGGGGATGCTGAAGAGGTTGCGGTAATGCTCGAGCGTGAAGCCCTCCCAGACGAAGTTGAACTTTCCTGGGTAATCGTTGAACCCGAAGAGCATCATCACGACAATGGGAATGAGCAGGTAGGCGATCACCAGGCCGGTGTAGGTCGGCAGGATCCATTCCCGTGTTGGCCGCCGCCGCGGCGGGCTTGCCGTGGCCATCAGCCGGTCAGCTCCTCGGTGCCGAGCGCACGGGCGTAGAGAAAGACCGCCACCAGGATCCCGGCTATCAGCAAGAAGGATAGGGCTGCCCCGGTGGGGTAGTCCTGATTGACCAGCAGCTGCCGGCGAATGATGCTTCCGATCATCGTGGTGTTCGGATTACCCAGTATCTCGGCGTCGATGAAGTCCCCGATACTGGGAATGAAGGTCAACAGAGACCCGGCGAAAACACCCGGCAAAGTGAGCGGAAGGGTCACCTTGAAAAAGGCCTCCCGTTTGCTCGAGTAGAGGTCTGCGGCCGCGTCGAGCAGCGAGGGGTCCAGCTTCTCGAGCGCCACGTACAGCGGCAGCGCCATGAAAGGAAGGAAGTTGTAGGTCATTCCGCTGATAACGGCCAGCGGTGAGGCGAGGAGCTTGAAGTCCGCGCTCAACAAACCGATGTCCTTGAGAGTGCCGAGGAATATCCCCTGATCCGACAGGACCAGCTGCCACGCCAGAGTCCGGATGAGAAAGGGCGTGAAGAAGGGGAGGAGGAGGAGGAGGACGAACAGGTTCTTCCGCCGGCCCCCCTTTGTTGCGATCCAATACATCATGGGGAAGCTGATCAGGAGCGTTGCCACCGTGACGATCAAAGCGTAGATGACCGATCGGATGATCTGGGTGTCGTAGGTGGTGAAGGCATCGACATAGGTCTGCGGCCAGTCAGAGGTGAAGTTGTAGCCGATGTCGATGGTGCCGTCGTAAAAGGTGAACAGGAACATGAAGCCGAGCGGCGCAGCAAAGAACGCCACGAGCCATGCTATGCCCGGGAGCGACAATAGGTAGGGAGCGAGTGCGCGCCGGTTCTTGCGTCTACCGCTAACCCCAGCAGGCGGAGCCGCGGGGCCCGCCGGTCTGCTGGGGTTCTCAGTCTCTAACGCCACTGGCGCCGGTTCAACCTTCGATGACCTCGTTGAACAGGTCGTTCCACTCTTCTTCTTCTTCGGGGTCGAGGTTCCTGTAGCTGTGCAGGCGCGACTCCATGTCTTTACTGGGGAAGACCAAGGGGCTGTTCGCGACCTGCCTGGTGTAGGAGTCTTTAGCGTCGGCGAGGATTGGCTTCGCCGCCGGCACGGGGGAGATGTAGTTGATCCATGAAGTCATCTGAGCAGCCACATCGGTCTGGTAGACGAAGTTCATCATCTCCAGCGCGTCCACGGGATGTTCTGCGTCCTGGGGGATTGCCATGCAATCGGTGAAGAGCAGCCCGCCCTCTTCGGGAACCACGAAGTCGACCTTGGAGTCGCTCCCCAGCGTCTTGCCCAAAACGTCCCCTGACCATGCCATGCACAGCGCAAGATCACCTTGGGCGAGCGGCTGCACATAGTCGTTGCCGTAGTACTGGCGCAGGATGCCGTCTTCCCGTTGCTTGAGCAACTTTTCCTGGGCGGCGCGCGCATCATCGAGGGTGGCCTTTTCCGGATCGACCCCATTGCTGAGGATCACGAGATTCATCGTGTCGCGCATCTCGGTCATCATGCCGACCTTCCCCTCGAAGGCCGGGTCGAAGAGATCCTCGGTCTTGGTGATCTCGCGGCCGGTAAGTTCTGGGTTGTACGCGATGCCCGTGATTCCGGCCTGCCACGGCACGCTGTGCGCGTTGTTCGGGTCGAAGCTCGGATCCTTGTAGATCTCGCCGGCATTCTTCTCGAAGTTTGGCAATTTGGAGTGATCGAGCTCCTCGAGGTAGCCCAGGTCGGCCATCTTTGCGATAAGCCAGTCGGTCACCACGATCAGGTCCCACTGAACCGGCTGTCCGCTGGCCAGTGGCTCACGGATGGTCGCATAGAAACTGAGGTTGTCGTTGATGACCTCTTTGTACTGGACGCTGATGTCGGTGGCTTTCTCGAACTGCTCTAGCGTAGGGCTGCCGCCCTTCGCCTTGTCGATGTAGGCAGGCCAGTTGGCGAAGTTGAGCTCCCCGGCGATCTTGGCGGTGGACAGCGGATCTTCGCCTTGGGGCGCAGGCTTGGCGCTTTCGCCTTCTACCCCACACGCGGCAAGCAATCCCGCCATCGAAGCCCCACCTGCCCCGATCCCTATGCGCCGCAGCATCTCGCGCCGCGGAAGGCTGCGAGGTGACGCAGCAGACATCATCCTTTCGAGCTCATTCATTTCCGATCCTTTCTGTCGTCGACTCGACTCTTCTCGCGCCCGGTGTGGGCCACCGCGAAGGTGTGATCTGGATCCCATGTAAGCCGGACTTTTGCTCCCGCGCCCGGCGGTGACGCCGAGCGTTCGAGATTCTGCACGTAGACAACCAATCGTGTCCCGTCCGAGGTGGCGCATTCGTAGGACGTACTGACCCCTGTGTAGGTTGAGCTCATCACAGTGGCTTCAATGGCGTTGTCCCCTCTGTCCACTTCACTGGAGTTCCTGGTCTGAATGTGAAGCTTCTCGGGCCGAACCCCTATCGATACAGGACCCGTCGAGTCGGAAAACCTTCCCGCAGGAAGAGTCACTGTGGCACCCACGCGCAGCCGCACCTTGGTTATGTCGCCGCCGCTTCCTTCTATGTCACCCTCGAGCAGGTTGGAAGCGCCGAGGAAAGAGGCGACGAAGGGCGTGGCGGGAAGCTCGTAGACATCTTGTGGCGCACCGACCTGCTCGAGTTTGCCGGCGCTCATTACGGCAATTCGATCAGACATGGTCATTGCTTCTTCCTGATCGTGCGTGACATAGATAAAGGTGATGCCGACCTCGGATTGGATCCGTTTGAGCTCGAGCTGCATCTGCTTACGCAGCTTGAGATCGAGAGCGCCGAGGGGCTCATCGAGCAGGAGCACCTGCGGGCGGTTCACGAGAGCCCTCGCCAGTGCAACCCGCTGCTGTTGCCCCCCGGAGAGCTGAGTCGTGCGGCGCTCCCCGTATCCCTCGAGATCGACGAGCTCGAGCATGGCCTGCACGCGGGGGCCGATCTCGTCCTTGGGGACCCCTTGGCGCTTTAGCCCGTAGGCAACGTTTTCGGCCACGCTGAGATGTGGGAACAGCGCATAGGATTGAAAGACCGTGTTGACATCCCGTTTGTGAGCGGGGAGTCCGGATACGTCATCATCCCCCAGCCAGATGCGGCCCGAGCTGGGTTCCTCGAACCCCCCGATCATTCTGAGTGTGGTCGTCTTTCCACAACCGGATGGCCCCAGAAGAGAGAAGAACTCGCCCTCGTCGATGGTCAACGTGACGTTGTCGACCGCGACCGCGCTCTTGAAAGCCTTCGATACATCTTCGAGACGGACATTTGCCATATCTAGACTGTAAGTCCCTTCATGGGCTATCCGGGCGGGGTGCCGTGCTCAGATTGATGGGCCGCATAGCGGGAGTACGGGTACCACCACGACTTGATGTCCACCTTGGTGTCGATGTGCACGTGCTTTGTCTGGCGGAAATCGTCGAGGCCTTCGGTCCCCAGCTCGCGCCCGTTGCCGGAGGACTTCATCCCTCCGAACGGCGCAGCTTCATTGTCGGTCAACGGATCGTTGAACCACACGGTTCCGGCTTGGATCTCCTCCATGGCCTCGAGCATGTAGTCCAACCGCTGCGTATAGACATTGGCGCCCAAACCGTAGGCGCTCGAATTCGTGCGGCCGATGGCCTCCTGCAACGACTCGACCTTGGCGATGGGCGCGACGGGCCCGAAGGTCTCGTCCCTGAACAGCTCCATAGATTCGTCGACGCCGACGACAACCGCGGGATTGAGCCAGAAGCCGCGTTCGAACGAGCCTCTGTCACCACCTGTGAGAACGCTTGCCCCAGCGCTCGTGGCCGCGGCGAGCTGCGCCTCGACTCTGTCCCGTTGGGCGCCGCGGACCATCGGTCCGACGTCGGTGCCGGGTTCCATCGGATCCCCCACGACCAGACGTTGCGTCTCGGCGGTGAATGCGTCGACGAAGTCGTCGTACACATTCCCGAGCACATAGAAGCGCTCCGCCGAGGTGCACACCTGGCCGGCGTTGAGGTACGCGGCCCAGACGGCGCCCTTGGCGGCCACCTCGATGTCGACGTCGTCGCAAACGATGAAGGCATCCTTGCCGCCGAGCTCGAGATGGACCTTCTTGAGCTGATCGGATGCGGTCCGCATCACCTTCTTGCCGGTGTCGACCGAGCCGGTGAAGGCAATCAGGGAGACGTCGGGCGCCTCGACCAGCGCGGCGCCTACCTCCGCCTCACCGGTGACGATGTTTATGACACCGGGTGGGAAGTGCTCGGCGAAGCCCTCGGCCAGCTCGAGCGTGGAGAGCGGAGTGTAGGGGGAGGGTTTGAGCACGATCGTGTTGCCAGCCGCCAGCGCAGGCGCGAGCTTCCACGCCATCAACAGGATGGGATAGTTCCACGGGACGATGGCCGCGACGACCCCAATGGGCTCCTTCAGGACCAAGGAGAGCTGCCCCGCTTCGCCCGAGGGGACGACCCGCCCGCGTTCGGAACGCCCCAGGGCCGCGTAGAAGCTGAAGCAGCTTGCGCTCCATCCCATCTCGTCTCGGTTCTCGACCAGAGGCTTGCCGCCTTCTCGGGTCAGGGTTGTGGCAAGGGATTCGGTGTGCTCGGTGATCCAGCTCGCAAGCGCGTTGAGTGCCTCGCCGCGCTCGGGTGCAGGAGTTCGTTTCCAGGACCGGACCGCGCCCGCAGCCGCTGCAACTGCGCCGGCAACTTGTTCGGGGGAAGCCGAACCGAGCTCGGCGTAAGGGAGTTCGGTCGCGGGGTTGACGATCTCGACTGTGCGCCCGGCCCCCTCGACGGTGGCGCCGTTTATCAGCATGGGATCAGCTCATCCCGGAGTCGGCCCACTCGAGGGCCTCGACCAGAACATCCAACCCCTCGTGGAGATCGTCGTCGGAAATGACCAGAGGAGCAAGCAACCGGACGACATTGTCGTAGGTACCGGCTTTCAGTATGAGGACGCCGTGCTCGATGCAGCGCTTGACGATGGCCCCGGTCTCGGCTTTGGCGGGCTCCTTTGTCTTCTTGTCGGTCACCAGCTCGAGCGCGACCATCGGCCCCAACCCCCGAACCTCGCCGACTATGCCGACCCGGTCGGCAAGGGGATCGAGACGCTCGCGCAGCATCCTCCCCTGGCGTTCGGCGCGCCCGAGAAGATCGGTGGCGGTCAGCTCTTCGAGCACGGCCAAAGCGGCCGCACATGCCACCGGGTTGCCCCCGAAGGTCCCACCCAAGCCCCCGACGTGCGGCCGGTCCATGATCTCCGAGCGTCCGGTGATGCCTGACAGGGGCAGTCCCGCGGCCAGGGACTTGGCCGTCGTGAGGATGTCGGGGGTCACCCCGTAGTGCTCGATGGCGAAGAGCTTGCCGGTCCTGCCCATGCCCGTCTGGACCTCGTCGTCGACCATGATGATGTCGCGATCGGAGCAGATCGCCCGCAACGCCGGGAGGTAGTCGTCGGGTGCGACCACGAAGCCGCCTTCTCCCTGAACGGGTTCGACGACCATGCAGGCGACGTTCGACGCCCCGATCTGTGAGTCGATTGCATCGGCCGCGTAGTCGGCACACGCCATGCCGCAGGACGGATGGGTGAGGCCGAACGGACAGCGGTAGCAGTAGGCGAACGGCACCTTGTAGACCTCCGGCGCGAACGGGCCGAAGCCGTGCCGGTAGGGCATCTCCTTGGCGGTGAGGGTCATGCCGAGCAGGGTGCGCCCGGAGAAGCCGTTCGAGAAGGCAACCACCGCGTCTCGCCCGGTGGTGTAGCGGGAGATCTTGACGGCGTTCTCGGCCGCCTCGGCCCCCGAATTTGCGAACATCGTCATCTTCTCGTGGTCTCCTGGCGCCAGCCGGTTGAGCGCTTCGGCCAGCTCGACGTAGCCCTCGTACATGGCGACGTGGAAGCACTCGTGAAGAAAGCGGTCGGCCTGTTCGTGTATCGCCTTCTGGACGCGCTCGTTTGCGCGCCCGACGTTGAGAACCCCCAGGCCCCCCGCAAGGTCGATGAAGCGATTGCCGTCCACGTCGGTGACCCCGGCGCCGTCGCCCGAAGCCACAAAGATCGGCGCGGTGTTGAAGACCGCCTTTGGAACGGCTCGAGCGCGCCGTTGCGCCAGTCGTTGCGAATTGGGCCCCGGGACCCTGTCCACTCTGGCCTGTGTCATCTTTGCCCCCAGTTCTGTGTACGAAGAGGAAATTAGCAGCCCGCCGGGTCGTCCCCGAAGTTCAAGCAGGCGCACCCTCCGGATCCCTTTTGTACACTCTGTACCAGGATGCCGACGATCTCCGACCTGGTGGCGCGCTCAGGACTCGACCTCGTCCTCCTGGCAGGGGAGCGAGGCGCCGGCGAGCCCATCAGGTGGGTTCACACGTCCGAGCTCGCCGACCCGGTCCCGTGGCTCTCCGGCGGCGAGCTGCTGCTCACGACCGGCATGGGCCTGGCGGGCGACCCCGAGGTGCAGGGAGCTTACCTGGAGCGCTTGATCTCGGCCCGGGTCGCGGGGCTGGGCTTCGGCTTCGGATTCGGTTTCGACATCGTGCCGGAAGCCCTGGCCGCCCCCGCCGACGAGCGTGGTTTTCCGATCCTGGGGGTGCCCTACAGGACCCCTTTCATCGCCATCTCGGAATGGGTGTCGGCCCGCCTCGCCGAGGACAGCCTCGAGGAGGCGCAGGCGACCGTGTCGGTGCACGAGCGCCTGGCCGATCTGGTTGCGGCCGGCTCTGGCCCGGCGGACGTCTTAGACGAGGTGGCAGGGCTGACCGGGGGATGGGCGACTCTGTTCGACCTGCGCGGAGGTGTGATAGCCCGGGCGCACGGTCCGGATGTCGTCGCGCCGGACGACCGGAGGGTGTTCGAGACCCTGCCGGCGGCCCTGCTCGAGGTTCGAGGGCCGACCGCCGCCTCGGAGCTGAGCCCCCAGGGCGCGCAGGTGGGGACGGCGGTCATGGCGGGCAGACGCCAGGAGGGCGTCCTGGTGTTCGGGCACAACCGGCGTCTGGGAACGCTGGACCGCATCGTCGTGCGCCATGCGACCACCGTGCTGGGTCTTCTCCTGTCGTCCCGGCGGGCGGTGATCGACGCTCAACGGCGGGTCACGGGGGACATCATCAGCGAGGGTTTCAGCGGCCGGCTCGCCCGGGGAGACCTCGAACGTCGTCTGGAGCTGGTCGGCTTCGGGGCGGACGTGGAGGTGACCGCCCTGGTCCTCGAGCCCAAGGGCGCGACCGGAGACGACGTTCTCGATGACTATGCCTCGGCCGTCGACGACTGGCTCGGGCTCCACTGCTCGGGCGGTGTCAGGACTGCGGTGCTCGGGGAGCGGGTGGGCGCCCTGGTCCAGCACGAGGCGCCTGCGGTCCTTGCCGAGTCCCTCCAGGCCGAGTTCGGCGGCGTCCGACGGCAACGGCTGGGACATGTGAGGGTCGGCGTCGGCGAGACCGTCCCTCCCGGTTCGATTCGCAGGTCCTACCTCAGCGCTCTGTTTGCGCTGCGGGCCACGCCCGACAAGCGCCTCGTGGCGGGCCCCCAGGACCTTGGCTCCTACGGTTTCCTCATGGGGACGCAGTCCCAGGTGGCGCTCCAGAGCTTCGTGAAAGCGGTGCTGGGCCCGCTCATCAGCAGGGACTCGGCGCGCTCTTCGGACCTCGTGTCGTCGGTGCGGGCCTACATCGAGGCGGGAGGGCGGTGGGAGACCGGAGCCGCGGCGCTGGGCGTTCATCGTCACACACTTCGGTATCGGGTGCGACAGGCGGAGGAGCTTCTGGGGCGTGACCTCGCGGTCGGCGAGAACCGTCTCGAGCTCTGGCTGGCGCTGAAGGCCCAGGAGATCCTCTCCGAATAGCAACACCGTCGCCGGTGACGCTGCCGGCGCGCCCGAGGGTGGTCCACCCGGTAATTGGTTGGTACACCTACGATTGGCCGGTGATCAAGTACATAGGCTCGAAGCGGAGGTTGGTGCCGCAGATCGGGGCGATGTTCTCGAAGATGGGCGCCGCCTCCGCCCTTGACCTCTTCACCGGCACCACCCGGGTGGCTCAGGAGCTCAAGAGACGCGGCGCCAATGTGTGCGCGGTCGACACCGCTCGCTATTCGGAGGTGCTGGCGCAGTGTTACATCGCATGTGACGCAGCTGGTATCGATCGTCGCCATCTCGCCGACGCCATTGATTATCTCCAGGGCCTGAAAGGCGAAGACGGCTACTTCACAGAGACCTACTGCCGGCGCGCTCGGTTCTTTCAACCGTCGAACGGCCGCAAGATCGACGCGATCCGCGATGCCCTTGATTCGGCGTTCTCGGAATCGGTGTTGTACCCGATACTTCTGACCAGCCTCATCGAAGCTGCCGATCGCGTCGATTCAACCACCGGGGTGCAGATGGCTTACCTGAAGAAATGGGCGCCGCGCTCCTATAACGAGCTCGATCTGAGGGTGCCCGATCTGCTGCCCGGCGGAGGCGTTGCGTTGCGTGCCGATGCAACACGCGCTGTGGGACTGTTTCCACATGTGGACTTTGCCTATCTCGACCCGCCCTACAACCAGCACTCCTACTTCAGCAACTACCATGTGTGGGAGACGCTTGTTGCATGGGACCGGCCCGCGCACTACGGCGTTGCCTGCAAGAGATTCGACTGCAAAGAGCCATCGACGCGCAGTGTCTTCAACGCCAAACGTGAGATCAAGCCTGCCCTGCAAGCTGTGATCAGCGAGGTTCAGGCCGACATCGTCGTGCTGTCCTACAACGACGAGGCATGGATGGACCTGCACGAGCTGGTAGAGGTCTGCTCTGCGCGCGGCGGGGTCGAGGTCTTGTCGTTCGAGTCAAAACGCTATGTGGGCGCGCAGATCGGGATCTATAACCCCGTGGGCGACAAAGTCGGGCGCGTCTCCCATGTCTGCAATCTCGAATACCTCATCGTTTCAGGACAACGCGCCGATGTGAGGCGGGTCGCTCGAGCAGCCGGCACACCCACGGTATGCCCGGCATGAGCGAGGGCAAAGGAGGAGGCAGAAAGGGAGCGGCGACGAGGAGGGCGCGCTCCGGCACCGCCGACGTGTTTCGCTACATCGAGCAAATCTTCTACGTCCTTGTCGCAACGGCCCTTGCCGCCGCCGGCGCAGGGTTGTTCGTCAACGTCGTGTACAGCTTTTTCACAAACCTCGGCGGGTCGTCGTTTCTTGCAAGCACCCTCGAGCTGCTCGACGGGCTGCTGCTCGTCTTCATCACCACCGAGTTGCTCCACACCGTACGGGCGGTCATCGACGAGAGCGCCCTGATGACCGAACCATTTCTGATTGTCGGGATAGTGGCGGTGATCCGGCGCCTGATCTTGATCAGCGCGGAGGCCAAGGAGCTCGTCGGCACCAGCACGTTCGGCGACCTCATGCTCGAGATGGGGGTACTCACCGGAGTGGTCGTCGCATTGGGTCTCACCATCTTCATGCTGCGACACACCGATCGCACCGAGCCTCGCCCATACGATCCCGATGTGGACGAGTCCGACATAGCCTGACAAGGGCGCCCATGCGGGATCGACGTCCCCCAACAGAGCGAGCGCAGAGACAAATAACCTTTTGGTCGTTTACTTCTCGCCGACTCAGGGTAGTCGGCTCTTCTACTGCAGGCGGAGAAAAAACAGGAGTGGGGGTCGGGGGCCGTGCGCGTACTGGGTGTCAACGCAGTCTTCCACGACCCTGCCGCCGCGCTGGTCGTGGACGGACAGATCGTGTCGGCAGCAGAAGAGGAACGCTTCAGCCGGCGCAAACACGGCAAGTCCCCGGTGCCGTTCTCCGCCTGGGAGCTGCCCGAACGCGCTGCGGCCTGGTGCCTGGAGTATGCGGGCCTGGCCCCCGAGGATCTCGATGGGGTCGCCTATTCCTACGACCCGGCGCTCGCCGCGCCCCCGGGCGCCGACATCACCGCCAACAACTGGGAGGGACTGCGGACGCTATACGGACAGCGGGCGCCGCGGTTCCTGCAGACCGCACTGCCCGGTCTCGACCCCGGATGCGTTCGCTACGTCCCCCACCACACCGCCCACGCAGCTTCGGCTTATCTGGCGGCCCCTGCGGCCACCTCGGCGGTGCTCGTGCTGGACGGCAGGGGCGAGCGCGCCTCCCATCTGGCCGGCCGATGGGACGGAAAGCACCTCGAAACTCTGGCTGCTCAATCACTTCCTGACTCTCTCGGGCTCTTCTACGAAGAGGCCACCGAGCATCTCGGTTTCCGGCGCGCCTCAGATGAGTACAAGGTCATGGCCTACGCGTCCTACGGCGAGCCCGCCTTCCTCGACGAGCTGCGTGAGGCGGTAAAGGCGCATTCGGACGGCAGCTTCTCGGTAAGGCCCATCGAATGGGACACGTTCGTCAAGCGAGTCCGGCAGGAGAGCGATCGCGGGCCGGAGCACGCGGACCTTGCCGCCAGCGTGCAGGTTCGCCTCCAAGAGGTGCTAACCGACCTCGCCACCTGGCTGCACGAGGCCACCGGCGAGCGCCGTCTCACCATGGCCGGCGGCGTCGCGCTCAACTGCGTGGCGAACTCGGTTCTGGCGGACCGAGGCCCCTTCGACGACATCTGGGTTCAGCCCGCCGCCGGTGACGCCGGCACGGCGTTGGGGGCGGCGATGCACCTGGCCCACGACCTCGGCGACAGGGTGGCCCCGATGCAGTCGGCCGCCCTGGGGCCCGAATGGGGCGAGGACGCGCTCGAGGCCTGGCTCCGGCGAGCGCGCGTCGGCCACACGCGCCCCGCGGACATCGCCGAGAGCGTGGCCGAGATCTTGGCCGCCGACGGTGTTGTGGCCTGGTTTCAGGGACGCAGCGAGTTCGGCCCCCGCGCCCTGGGCCACCGCAGCCTGCTGGCGAACCCCAGCCACCCGGACAACCTCACCCGCCTCAACGACATCAAGGGCCGCGAGCAATTCCGGCCGGTGGCGCCGATGGTTCTCGCGGAACGCGCGGCCGAGATCTTCGACGGTCCGCTTCCCAGCCCTTATATGCTTTTCACCCAGCGCGTGCGCCCCGGCTGGGCCGAACGCATCCCCGCAGTCGTCCATGTCGACGGAACCGCCCGTATCCAGACGGTGGACCGGGGCGCCGAACCCCTGGTGGCGGCGATGCTCGAGGCTTTCGAGCGGCGGACCGGAACGCCGGTCGTGGTCAACACGAGCCTCAACACCGCCGGGCGGCCGATGGTGGACGACCCGCGCGACGCCCTCGAGTGCTTCGGGTCCGCGCCGGTCGACGCGCTTGCGATCGGGCCCTTCCTCGTCCGGCGGCCCGGAGCCGCCCAGGAGCACTCGTGGGGGCGGTGACCTCCTGGGATGTGGTCGTGCCCACGACCGGCCGGGCCAGTCTGGCGACGCTCCTGAGCGCACTCGAACGGACAGTGGAGGCGGCCCCGGGACCGGGGCGGATCGTCGTCGTCGACGATCGAAAGGACGCGACCGGACCGCTCCCCGGCACCAGGGGGCGCACCGTGGAAGTGCTGAGAGGCCGGGCCGCAGGGCCGGCGGCGGCCCGCAACACAGGCTGGCGCACCTGCCTAGGCGACTGGGTCGTGTTCCTGGACGACGACGTCGTCCCGACTTCGGACTGGGCCGAACGGCTGGCCACCGATCTCGGCCGGGCGGTCGGCGCGACGCCGGAGAAGGCGGAGCTCGAGCGGGCCGGCGAAGGCGTCGTGGGGGCCTCCCAGGGGCGCGTGGTGGTCTCCCGCCCGCCCGGGGGACGTCCAACCGACTGGGCCAGGAACGTGGCCGGGCTCGAGAACGCCAGGTGGGCGACCGCCGACATGGCCTACCGGCGAGGCGTTCTGGAGGAGGTGGGGGGTTTCGACGAGCGCTTCCCCCGGGCCTACCGGGAGGACGCGGACCTGGGCCTCCGGGTCACCGGGGCCGGCTACCGGATCATCCGGGGTGACCGCACCGTGCGCCACCCCGTCGGGGCCCCGGATCGCTGGGCGAGCCTGCGCCGCCAGGCCGGCAACGCCGACGACGTGCTCATGTGGGCCCTCCACGGCCGGGGCTGGCGGGTTGCTGCGGGCGCTCCCACGGGCCGAAAGCTGCGTCACCTGGCGCTGACCGCCGCAGGCGCGGCGGCCGTGGGGGGAAGCCTGCGCCGGCGCACCGGGATCGCCCGGGCGGCCGGAGCGGTGTGGCTTGCCGGCACCGCCGAGCTCGCATGGGCGAGGATCGCGCCGGGCCCCCGGGAGCGGGACGAGGTCGTCACCATGGCGGTCACGTCGGTGCTGCTGCCGGCCGCAGCGACATGGCACACTGTCGCGGGTCTGGTGCGCCTCCCTGGACAACTCGGCTGGTGGCGGGGGTTCAGGCGCAGGCCCACGTCGCCCGCCTCTCCCCCTCCGGTGCCCGACGCGGTGTTGTTCGACCGCGACGGGACCCTCGTGGAGGACGTTCCCTACAACGGCGCACCGGAACGGGTGGCTCCCATGCCGGGGGCCGGCGACGCGCTGGAGCGGCTACGGCAGGCGGGCGTGGCCATCGGAGTGATAACCAATCAGAGCGGCGTGGCACGGGGGCTCGTCACGATCGGCCAGGTCCACGCAGTCAACCGCCGGATCGAGGAGCTCATCGGCCCGGTGGATGCGTGGGTCGTCTGTCCCCATGCCCCCGAGGAGGGTTGCGGCTGCCGCAAGCCGCGCCCCGGGATGGTGCTGCGGGCGGCGGCACGGCTGGGCGCCGACCCGGCCCGTTGTGCGGTCGTGGGTGACATCGGATCCGACATCGAGGCTGCGGAGGCCGCCGGCGCCCGCTCCATCCTGGTCCCCACGACTCAGACGTTTGCCTCCGAGGTTGCCCGGGCTCGGGAGGTCGCCCCCGACCTGCGCTCGGCCGTCGACCGCCTGTTGGGCGACCGCATCGCCACCGGCGGTTGAAGTTGCAGCCGAGCGTTCTGGTCGCCCGGCTCGACAACGACGGGGACGTCCTGCTGGCGGGCCCTGCGGTGCGTGCGGTTGCTGCCGGCGCCCGCCGGGTCACCCTGCTGTGCGGCCCCCGGGGACGCGGCGCGGCGGGGCTACTGCCGGGCGTCGACGAGATCCGCACCTTCGCCGCCCCATGGATCGACCCGGAGCCGGAGCCGCTGAGCCGGGTTGCAACGCTGAGCCTCGTCGAGGAGCTCGCCGCCCTCCACCTCGATCAGGCGATCATCCTGACGTCGTTTCACCAGAGCCCGTTGCCGCTCGCGCTGCTCCTTCGACTCGCAGGGGTACCGGTCACCGGTGCGATCAGCCCCGATTACCCGGGATCGTTGCTCGATGTCCGCCATCAGGTCGCGGACGACATCCACGAGGTCGAAAGGTCGTTGTCGCTCGTCGCTGCTCTCGGTTACATGCTTCCTCCCGGCGATGATGGGCGGCTGGCGATCACGCGCAGCGGCGCATCGGTGCAACACCTCGTGGGCGACGGGCTCTATGTCGTCGTGCATCCCGGCGCGTCGGTCCCGGCGCGCGCCTGGGGGCCAGAGGGCAACGCGCGGCTGGTCGAGGCGCTCGCCGATGCCGGCATGCGCGTTGTCGTCACCGGCTCGGCCGGCGAGAGGGACCTCACCGCGGTGGTGGCGGGGCGGGCGCGCCCCGAGGTCGTCGATCTCGGCGGGGCCACAGACTTGGCGACCCTTGCCGAGGTCATTGCCGGGGCGAGCGCGCTGGTCGTCGGAAACACCGGTCCGGCCCATCTGGGGGCCGCGCTCGGGACGCCCGTGGTGTCGCTCTTCGCTCCGACCGTCCCCGCCGTCCGCTGGAGGCCGTGGCGGGTCCCCCACGTCCTGCTCGGCGAGCAGGACATCTCGTGCGCCGGATGCCGCGCCCGGAAGTGCCCGGTCGAGGGACATCCTTGTTTGGGAGTTGTCACCGTTGGGGATGCTGTTGCCGCCGTCGCTCATTTGAGCGCCGGCAGGGGCGGTATCGCCCCCAACGCGTCATCGTTGTCCCCTTTCACCCCCATCCCCCCTGAGGACGGCGGTGGCGCGTTGAGGGTGCTTCCCGGATCCGGGCGTCTCGGCGGCGGGCCGGTTGGCCTCCCGGTCGGTGTCCGCCCCACAGGCCGGCCCGCATGAAGGTCGCGATGGTGTCCGAGCATGCGAGCCCGCTGGCGGTATTGGGCGGAGTCGACGCCGGCGGCCAGAACGTCCACGTCGCGGCGCTTGCTTCGGAGCTCGGCAGACGCGGCGTCAAGGTGATCGTCTACACGCGCAGGCAGGACGCGCAGGTGGCGCGCCGGGTGCGGCTGGCTCCTGGGGTCACCGTCGAGCACGTGGACGCCGGTCCCCCCAGCGTGCTGCCCAAAGACGAGCTGCTCCCTCACATGGCCCAGTTCGCCGCCGGGCTGCAGCGGGCCTGGACCTCGCAGCGCCCCGACATCGTTCACGCTCATTTCTGGATGTCGGGGCGGGCGTCGATTGCCGCCGGCAGACCACTGGGCCTGCCGATCGTACAGACCTTTCACGCCCTGGGTGTGGTCAAGCGCCGGCACCAGGGGAGCCGGGACACGAGCCCGACGGAGCGACTTGCAGCCGAAGAGGCTCTGGTGCGCTCGGTCGACCGAATCGTTGCCACCTGCACCGACGAGGTGTTCGAGCTGACCCGGTTGGGCGCCCACGCCCGTTCCACATCGGTGGTGCCATGTGGGGTCGATGTCGGGACCTTCAGCCCCCATGGGCCAACCGAGGACCGCCCAAATCGAACCAGAAGCTCACACGGGGGCCGGCGCACCGGAGGCGCACCCCACCGGCTGGTGGTCGTGAGCCGCCTGGTCGAGCGCAAGGGGATAGGCAACGTCATCTGTGCCCTTGCCGCAGTGCCGGACACAGAGCTCATCATCGCGGGTGGCCCCGACCGCGCCGAGCTCGGATCGGATGAGACCGCACAGCGCCTGCTGGACCTGGCGGCCTCGAACGGCGTGGGGGACCGTGTCGAGCTGCGGGGACGCGTCGAGCGTGCGGCTCTTCCGGCTCTGTTGCGCTCGGCCGATGCGGTTGTGTGTGTGCCCTGGTACGAGCCCTTCGGGATCGTGCCGCTCGAGGCCATGGCCTGCGGCGTGCCGGTGATTGCGTCCGCGGTGGGCGGTCTCATCGACACGGTGGTGGATGGCGTCACCGGGCTTCACGTCCCTCCTCGAAGCCCCGAACGGGTGGCGGAGGCGATCAGGACGCTGCTCGCCGACCCTCCGCTGCGAACCTCGCTGGGCAGAAGCGGGGCGGCCCGGGCGTGCTCGCGCTACGGCTGGGACCGGGTCGCGGGTGCGACGCTCGACGTCTACGCAGAGGTGCTCGAGGGCGCCGGCGCCCGCACCGAGAGGGTGGCGAGATGGCGCGCCTGAGCGGACTGCCGGCCGGGCTCGGCCACCTCGCGGCTCTGGCCGGGCCGCTGAGGAAGCTCGAGGACGAGGTCGAGCGGATCGATCGCTGGGGCCGCACGCTCGGATGTGCCCTGCTCGAAGGACGGCGTCTGCTGGCGGTGGGCAACGGCGGAAGCGCCGCGCAGGCCCAGCACCTGACCGCCGAGCTGGTGGGTCGTTACTGCGACGACCGGATCCCCTTCAGCGCCATCGCCCTGCATGCCGACACCTCCTCGTTGACGGCCATCGCAAACGACTACGGGGTGCACGAGGCCTTTGCCCGCCAGGTGCGCGCCCACGGCAGGCCGGGGGACATCCTGATCGCCCTCAGCACCTCCGGCGCAAGTCCCAATGTGCTGGCCTCGGTGGCTGCGGCACAGGGGCTCGGACTGACCGCCTGGGGTATAACCGGGCCGGCCCCGAACCCCCTCGCCGACATCTGCGACGAAGCTGTTGTTGTCGAGTCTCCTGCGAACCCAACGGTTCAGGAGGTTCACCTGGTGGTGGTCCACCTCCTGTGTGCGGCGATCGACATCGAGGTCGGCTGCTCGAGTGCGCAGGAAGGGGCCCTGACGTGAGCCGGGCTCGGATCGTGGTCGCCGGCGATGCGCTGCTGGACCGCGATATCGAGGGAGCGGTCGACCGGCTGAGCCCCGATGCGCCGGTGCCGGTCGTGGACGAGGGAACCATTCGTGTCCGGCCGGGGGGCGCGGGGCTCGCCGCGCTGTTGCTGGCCCGTGACGGGTGCGAGGTCGCGCTGGTGACCGCGTTGGGAGACGATCGTGCCGGGCGTGAGGTGAGCTCGCTGCTGGCGAAGGCGGGGGTCGAGGTCGTCGATCTCGGCCTCGAGGGCGCCACCCCCGAGAAGGTCCGCGTGCGCGCCTCCGGCCGCTCCTTACTGAGGATCGACCGGGGTGGCGCCCCGAGCCGGGCGGGGCGGATCTCGCCCGCCGCCGGCGCGCTCGTGGGGAGGGCCGATGGCGTCCTCGTGTCGGACTACGGCCGGGGCCTGGCCGCCGACGAGGGCATGCGGGCGTGCATCTCCCTGCTGCCGGCGGGCGTCCCGGTCGTGTGGGACCCGCACCCCAGGGGGGCGCCGCCGCCCCCGCACGTGCGGCTTGTCACACCGAACCTCCGTGAAGCCGAGCACTTCGGTAAGGGGACGGCGTCCGGGCCCGGGTTCATAGCGGCCGCCGGCGCCCTGGGGCGGAGGTTGGTGGCCGAATGGCGGGCGGGGGCGGTGGCGATAACCCTCGGCGGCCGGGGGGCGCTGGTGGTCGAGGGGGCGAATCCACCCCTCGTGGCCCCAGCGCCCGTGATCTCCGAAGGGGATTCCTGCGGGGCCGGCGACCGCTTCGCCGCCTCTGCGACACGGGCCCTCACTGCCGGAGCCCTCCCCTCCGAGGCGGTCTGCAGCGCGGTCGTGGACGCCTCCCGGTTCGTGGGGGCAGGGGGCGCCGGGACCGTGATGGACGAGCCGGAGGCGCGCGGGACCGGCGACGTCCGGGCTCGGGATGGAGCTGCGCCGCCGCCCGATGCATACGAGCTGGCCCGGGCGATCCGGTCCCGAGGCGGCACGGTGGTGGCAACCGGGGGGTGCTTCGACCTGCTTCATGCAGGCCATATCGCGACCCTGGAGGCGGCCCGAAGCCTGGGCGACTGCCTGATCGTGCTGCTGAACTCGGACGCGTCGGTGAGGCGTCTGAAGGGCCCCGACCGTCCGCTCGTCCCGGCCGGAGACCGCGCCGCCCTGCTGGCCGCCCTCGAGGCCGTCGACGGAGTGATCGTCTTCGACGAGGACACCCCTGAGCGCGCGCTCGACGGCCTCCGCCCCGACCTGTTCGCCAAAGGGGGGGACTACGCCCTCGGGCCGCTGCCCGAGGCGTCCCTCCTCGGCTCCTGGGGAGGGGAGGCCGTGGTCCTTCCGTACCTTCGGGGTCGCTCCACCACCCATCTATTGCAGGAGGTAGCCCGACGTGACATCCCGTGAGCTCGAGACCGTGATCGTTACCGGAGGGGCGTCGGGGCTGGGGGCGGCCGTGGCCCGTTCGATCCGGGGGGCCGGGGGCCGGCCCGTCGTCCTCGATCGCGTCGCGCCGTCGGCCGACGTGGACCACGAGGTCGTGGACCTTGCCGACACCGGGGCGGCTCAGGCCGCAGTCGAGCGCGTCGCCGGCCGCCACCCGGACCTGAGCGCCGTCGTCACCTGCGCCGGAACCGATTCCTGCGGCAAGCTGGGTGACGTGGCGGCGGCCGACTGGGAGCGGGTCGTGCGGGTGAACCTGCTCGGGACCGCTGCGGTCGTGAGGGCCGCGCTGCCGTACCTGCATGCGTGCTCAGGGCGGGTGGTGACGGTCGCCTCGACCCTGGGCCTCAGGGCCGTCAGCGACGCGACCGCCTACTGCGCCAGCAAGTTCGGCGTCGTCGGGTTCACGCGTGCTCTTGCGGCCGAGACGGCCGGGAAGGTCGGGGTCACCCTGCTCATTCCCGGGGGCATGTCCACCGCCTTCTTCGATGCCCGCGACGAGCAGTACAAGCCGCCGCCGGACGCCCAGCTCAACCGGCCCGAAGATGTCGCCGCGGCGGTGGTGTTCGCCCTCTGCCAACCTTCCGGGTGTGAGGTCCGCGAGATGGTCGTGGCCCACTCGACCGAGCCGTCGTGGCCCTAGCCTCCCGGCCCCGTGGGGGCCCGGCGCGCCGGTGATCGACCTCGGGGCGCCGCCGGCGGAGCGACCCCGGCTGGTGATGCTCCGGGCGCTCGGACTGGGTGACTTCCTCACCGGTGTGCCGGCCATGCGGGCGCTCGCCGACGCGTTCCCGGATCATCTCCGGATCCTGGCGGCCCCGGCGGCCCTGGCTCCACTGGCCGGCCTGAGCGGCGCCGTCCACGCGCTCGCTCCCACCGGACCGCTCGAACCGCTCGACGAGCGCCTCCATCTCTGCAACCTCGGGGTCAACCTTCATGGACGCGGCCCCGAAAGCCACCGGGTATTGCTCGGCGCCCGGCCGGACCGCCTCATCGCATGGGCCCATCCGGCCATCCCTGCGACCGGCGCCATGCCGCGCTGGGCCCACGACGAGCACGAGGTCTTCAGGTGGTGCCGGCTGCTCGCGGAGACTGGTATCCCTGCGGATCCGGCGCGTCTCGATCTTGCCGTGCCCGACGACGCCCTCCCCGACGAGCTGCGGGGGGCAACCTTGATCCATCCGGGAGCGGCGAGCCCGGCGCGCCGGTGGCCCCCGGCCCGCTGGGCCGCGGTCGCCCACGCCGAATCGGCCGCCGGACGCCGCGTGATCGTCACGGGGGGCCCGTCGGAGGTGGGCCTGGCCCAGTCGGTGGCGCGCGCCGGACGGATTCCTCCTGAAGACGTCCACGCCGGCCGCACCGATCTCTGGGATCTCGCCGGTCTCGTGGCGGCCGCCGGCCGGGTGGTGTGCGGCGACACCGGGATCGCCCACCTTGCCACCGCCCTCCGAACGCCTTCGGTGGTGCTCTTCGGGCCGGCCTCCCCGTCTCACTGGGGACCGCCGCCCGATCGCCCGTGGCACAGAGCATTGAGGGCCAGCCAAGGCATCGGGGATGTCGATCGCGGGAGAGGGAGGCTCCTGGGGATCACCGCGGAGGAAGTGCTCGAGTCGCTGGGCGATCTTCCCGAGCCCGAGTGCACTAGCATCAGGGGCCAAGCAAATTTTCCGAGGTGGTTCGACGTTCAGGGGGTCTGAGATGCCCGAGACCAAGCAGTATCTGGTCGCTGGTGAGTGGAGGTCGGGTCAAGAGACCTTCGAGGTGACCAGCCCCTACAACGGCGAGGTCGTTGCACGCGTGGGCAAGCCGTCGGAGGGGGATGTCGAGCGGGCTGTCCAGGCGGCCCACGACATCTTTCCCGAATGCCGGCGGCTGCCGGTCCATGCTCGCGCCGAGGCCCTCATGCACATCTCCAGCCGGCTCGGAGAGCGCCTCGACGAGGTCGCCGGGATCATCACGCGCGAGAACGGGAAGCCGATCAAGTGGGCGAAGTTTGAAGCCGCTCGGGCGGTGTCGACGTTCCGGTGGGCGGCGGAGGAGTGTCGTCACGAGCAGGGAAGCATCATGCGCCTGGACGCCGAGGCGAGCCTCGGCTCACGCGCCGGCCTCATCAGGCGCTTTCCGCGGGGCCCCGTGCTCGCCATCGCCCCGTTCAACTTTCCGGTCAACCTCATGGCCCACAAGATGGCGCCCGCCCTGGCGGTGGGGGCCCCGGTCGTGATGAAACCCGCCACCCAGACCCCCCTCGGCACCCTGCTCCTGGCCGAGCTGTTCGCTGAGACCGACCTCCCACCTGAGATGTGCTCTGCGCTGCCCATCGGGGGCAGCGAATCGGATGCTCTCGTGCGAGACGACCGCTTCGCCAAGATCAGCTTCACGGGCTCGACCGAAGTCGGTTGGGGCATAAAGGAGAAAGCGCCCCGTAAAGCGGTGACGATGGAGCTCGGCGGGAATGCCGGGGTGATCGTCCACTCCGACGCCGACCTCGACAAGGCGGCGCAGCGCGTTGCGTTCGGAGGCTATTACCAGGCGGGGCAGTCGTGCATCTCGGTGCAGCGTGTGCTGGTCCACGCCGACGTGGCAGGCGAGTTCAACGACAAGCTCGTGGTCGAGGTCGAGAAGCTCCAGAACGGCGACCCGATGGATCCCGAGACCGACGTGGGCCCCTTGATCGATCCGGCGGCCCTGGATCGGATCTCGGCGTGGGTCGACGAGGCGGTGCAGCTGGGCGCGGAGGTCCTCACCGGCGCGAAGCGTGAGGACCCGTTCTACCTGCCCACCGTCCTCGCCCGGACCACTCCCGAGATGAAGGTCGTCCAGGAGGAGATCTTCGGGCCGGTGATCACCGTCGCCACCTACACGAGCTTCGAGGATGCCCTCGCCGAGGTCAACAACACGCCCTTCGGCCTCCAGGCGGGAATCTTTACCTCCGACGTCAAGCGATTGTTCCTCGCCCACCGCGAGCTGGAGGTCGGCGGGGTCATCGGAAACGACGTCTCCGCCTTCCGCGCGGACCAGATGCCCTACGGCGGAGTCAAGGATTCGGGCATGGGGCGCGAAGGTCTGCGGTCGGCGATGGACGAGATGACCGACGTGAAGATCCTCGTTCTCTCGGATGTCCCTCTCTAGAGTGCTCCTGCGCAGAGGGCTGAAGATGGTCTGGGCCGCGCCGGGCTCGGTGGTCGGGGTTGTGCTGTCGCCCCTGTTCCGGCGCCGACGCGCCACTCATGGCGTCTTGTTGTGTGAGGGGGCCGACTGGCCGCGCCGACTGGGATGGCCCTTTCGAGCGATTACCCTCGGCCACGTCGTCCTGTCGGTGGATGTGCTGGACGAGCCGACCCTCCACCACGAGCTGGTGCACGTCCGCCAGTTCGAGCGCTGGGGACCGCTGTTCATCCCGCTGTATTTACTGGCCTCGGGGTGGGCGCTCGCCCGCGGCGGCCACGTCTACCGGGACAACCGGTTCGAGCGGAACGCAAGACGCCCGGCACATACAGTGCCGGGCGTCCGGTTCGAGGTGGTGAGTCGATGAGCAAGCTGGGCCGCCTGGCGGCTATGGCCGCCTTCACGCTCGTGGCGTGGCGGCGCTTCAAGGCGTCCCGCCGCCTGCCCTGAGTCGCTAGCGGCGGCTCACCGTCTTCCCGTAGGTCATCTGCCGGAAGACGAACAACAGGCCCATGGCGACGAGGATCGAACCGATCCACTCGACACCGCCGCCGTCACCGAAGACCGCTCTCCAGATGTAGCCCCCCGCGACCGCGCCGAGGACGCCGATCGCTATCGTGGCCAGAACCCCTATCGGGTCTCTGCCCGGCATGAGCAACCGGGCGAGAGCACCGACTATCAGGCCGACAACTACGTATTCCAGTAATCCCACTTGCGCTCCTCCCCTGTGAACGAGTAGCGGTAGTGCTACCTGGCGGTGCTCCTGCCGGCAACGGCGCGGTAGATCATCAGAACGATGATCGACCCGATGATTGCGGTGATCCAGGTGGAGAGGTCGAAGAACTCGTCCATCGGTTCGGCGTTGAACAGCACCGATGCCAAGAACCCACCGAGTATCGCCCCCACGACGCCGATGATCATCGTGACGATGATGCCGCCTGGGTCGTCGCCGGGTAGCAGCGCCTTGCCGATCGCTCCCCCGATGAGGCCCAAGATGATCCAAGCAATGATTCCCATGACGCTCCTCCTCTAGGTCTGGCCCGCACTATCGTTCTTTAAAGCTACCCAGGGGATGGGGGTGTGAAACGGCAAAGCGAGCAAAAGGAGCTCCCCTTTTGGAATTCTTATCCAAGGTGTGCGTCGTCACGGGCGCCTCGAGCGGCATCGGACGCCGCACCGCCCTCGATCTCGGCGCGGCCGGGGCCCGGGTATGTGTGGCCGCGCGGCGGAAGGAGCGGCTGACGACGCTCGTCGACGCCATGGGCGGCTCGGGGGCGGGGCACTCGTGGGTCGTCGCCGACGTGGCCAAACGGGATGATGTCCGGGCCCTGGCGTCCCATGTCGAGAGACTCTATGGGCGCTGCGACATATTGATCAACAACGCCGGATTCTCCCGCGAGGGCCCCTTCGACGGCCCCGGTGCGGTGGGAGATCTAGAGCTGGTGGTGGGGACCAACTTCTGGGGCACGGTCTTGTGCACCGCCGAGCTTCTGCCGCTTCTGGCGAAGTCCGCGCCGGCCCACGTCGTCAATGTGGCCTCGGTGGCGGGCCGCCTCGCCCTTCCCGGCGCGTCGTCCTACTGCGCCTCCAAGTTCGCGGTGGTGGGTTGGTCGGAGGCGGTGCGGGCTGATCTTGCGCGCCGGGGAGTGCGCCTGAGCCTGATCGAGCCGGGATTCGTCCCGACCGAGGGTTTTCCCCAGCGGGCGTTGTCGCGCCACCCTCTACTGCGCCACGCACTCGCCAGCGACGCAGATGTGGCCCGGGCGATCATGGAGGTTATAGCAGGGGGCAAAGCGGGGCGTGTCGTGCCGCGTTGGTACCATCTGCTCGAGCTCCCCCGTGTGCTGATGCCACCCCTGCATCGCTGGGCCCAGGGAAGGGCCGCTGCACGGGCCCCCGGCCTGTCGGGGCCCCACCCGGTGGTCCGTCTTGCACCGGGACGGGCCCGGGGGCCAGAATCATGAGCGTTTCGGGTGTGCAGATCTGAGCCCTTGCATCTTCCGACGCAACCCGGGGGGGAATCCTTGAAGGCATCGCAGCGAGCAACCGGTACTGGTCGAAGGACCGACTGGGACAGCTACTTTCTCAACATCGCGCGTGAGACTGCGTCGCGCTCCAACTGCATCAGAGCGCGCCACGGGGCGGTGATCGTCAGGGCTCGGCGGATCCGGTCGACCGGTTACAACGGGCCTCCCTCAGGGCACGCCCACTGCAGCGACGGCGCATGCCCACGGGCGAGCTCCCAGACGCCCAGTGGCTGGCTGCACGAGAATTGCATCGCGATCCATGCGGAGGCCAACGCCATTCTCTATGCGTCTCCCGAAGAACGCGAAGGGGCGGCGATCTACATAACCGGGGTCCCCTGTTTCGGTTGCGCCAAGCTGATAGCGAACTCCGGCATCGACGAGGTCGTGACCACGGGTGAGGTCTACGAGGGCTGGGACATGGTCCGGAGGTTCCTGTTGGACTGTGGCGTCAGGGTTCGTCTGCTGGGCTGACCGCGAGCCGGCCGAGCTCTGGGTTGGGCTGCACCGGCTTGACGGCCTCGGCCAGCAGGGCCAGTCGTTCCCGCTTCACCGACGCAACCGAGAGCCCCGAGTCGATCAGGGCATCCACGATGCCTGCGCTCGAGCTGAGGACGACGGGCAGGCGGCCCGAGCTGCCTCTGGAGAGTGCGGCGCCAACCGGCAGCGTCACGACCGACAGGTAGAGCCTCTTGCCCGGGGCGAGAACCCGAACGAGCTCCCGAAGAGCGGTCTCTGCATCGGGAATGACCTGCAGACCGTTCGAGCTCACGACTGCGCCGAAGCTGTCGTCCGCAAAGGGCAGATGGTGGGCGTCCGCCTGTACGACCGACAGGTTGAACGCGCCGCTGTCCTCCGCCGTCTTTCTTGCCTGGGTCACCATCCCGCCGGCGATGTCGACCCCTGCGACGAGGCCGTTGTGGAGGAGCGCGGTCGGCGCGGCAAAGACGCCGGTGCCCACGGGCATGTCGAGGACGGGCATGGCACCGGCGTCCTCCGCGGCGGCGCGTCCTTGCTCGATCACGAGCTCGGGCATGTGGCCCCCGAAGAGGGGGAACGCGCCCCGGACCACCACCCGGTCGTAAAGGCTCCCGGCGGTGGCCGAGTAGAGCAGCCGAATGGCACTCTGGGCGAGCCTGGTCCCGTGGCGGGGGGCGGACGCTCTGTCCATTAGTGCTCCTGCGCGGAAGTAACGCCAGCGCCCAGGGCGGCGCTGCGCGGCGAGGGCAAGGCGCGAGGAGTCGTGCGTACCCGGAGGGTGCGTACGCGACGAGCAACGCAGCCATCGTCGATGCAGGGCTGTCCTGGCGCGACGGGACTAACGCAAAGGTGCACTAGTGGTGTGTCGCGGATTTGGTGGTCCGGTCGAGGGTGGCTTGTCCGCAGGCGACTTTGTCGAGGATCTCGTCGGCGGGTTTGGTCCAGACGAAGGGCTCGGGGTTGTCGTTCCAGTGGGAGACCCAGCAGTCGATCCGGGTTTCGAGTTCGGCGACGGAGGTGAAGCTGGTGTTGGTCAAGGCTTTGCGGCTGAGCACGGAGAACCAGCACTCGACGAGGTTGAGCCATGACGAGCTGGTCGGGGTGAAGTG